>OIEP01000050.1_pt1 | contig 113038 bp, 131 predicted proteins | sample 1581861 | NCBI WGS metagenome assembly OIEP01 (sample SAMN03281009, study PRJEB24777) | human gut metagenome | isolation source: fecal sample PR192 from 1 month old female Indian infant, vaginally...
TTCGCCTTGTACATACGGAGTCGAGCTCCCGGTAACCGTTCAACCTGATGTGCTGGCGTGAAAGGTGAAGCGGAGGGCCATGTGCTGCAAATCAAGGTTCAGCGGTGCCGACTTTTCTGACCTTAAGGGAAGGGGGCGGCTCACTCTGCTTCAGTGGTGGTAGCTAATCACCACAAACTGTTAGATACAAGGGAAGGGGGTGGGATAGGCAGAACCTGTCAAAACAGCAGCCGGCTGCGCCGGGCGACGGCGCCATTTGCCCGCGGTATTCTATTCAACGACTGCAGGCGCCTCTATGCCGCTGATGCGGCATCCTGACTCCGGATCTACATCGATCACATCTTCTATACTTTCAGTCTGGCCACTGGAGGTAACCATGTGCGGACGTTTTTCTCAGTCAATGACGCGGGAAGAGTATCTTTCTCTGCTCGCCAATGAAGCCGATCGAAATATTGCCTACGACCCTGAACCCATCGGTCGCTATAACGTCGCCCCGGGTACCAGGGTGTTACTTCTGAGCGAACGCGACGAACAGCTGCAGCTCGATCCGGTTCACTGGGGTTACGCGCCAGGGTGGTGGGATAAACCGCCATTGATTAATGCCCGGGTTGAGACCGCAGCCAGCAGCAGGATGTTTAAACCTCTGTGGCAGCACGGTCGGGCGATCTGCTTTGCTGATGGCTGGTTTGAATGGAAGCGTGAAGGAGACAAGAAGCAGCCCTATTTCATCCACCGTAAAGACGGCCAGCCAATCCTCATGGCCGCGATCGGAAGCGGACGCCGCCCGGGAGTGGATGAAACAGGACGTTTCGGGTAAGGAGGCTGAAGACATTGCTGCAGATGGAGCTGTGTCAGCTGATCATTTCATATGGCATCCTGTAACGCGCGCTGTTGGCAATGTGAAGAATCAGGGACCAGAGCTCATCGAGCCCGTTGGCTAATAAGATGTCGGAGGCTGACCAGTGTTTTAATGCTAATGTACGCATACATTAGCATTAAAATAGCCGTGCATTGTAACCTGGCGTTGCCGATATTGATCGTCGGTTTGTTTAATATAATGGATTTGATGCTGTTTTCATTTCCCATCTTATTCTTTTGCATTCAGGGTTATAAAAAAGAAAGAAAAATTAAAGATGCTTTTAAAGGGGTAATTCCTGGCCTAATTGTATCTCTGATACTGATGGCTGTAGTTCTATTTGTTAAGGATGAAAACGACTGTTCGAATAAATATGAATCTGGCGATCTGCCAGCTGCAGTGTGTGACACACTTAAGGGACCAGGATTTAGATAACGCACGCCCGGTTCGTCTCTTGGACAGAGACGGACATCTCAATTTAGCCACCACAGCATTAGTGCGTTTAATGCGTTTTATGTTAAATATCATGCACTTAATGTCAAGTTATGGCTATTCTTCTGCAATGGCCTGCTCACTATCACTGCCGGCACGGCTTCAGTCGGGATAGATGGATTCTTTTCTGGCATTAATGCCATAAAGACAAACACGGTTTTTTTCAGGCAAATGGATACCCATCAGGCGAAGAATAAAGCCGCGCCACCCCCGATTAACCTGATGGTTATAGTCATACAGGTCTGCATTTTCTTTTGTAAGTTTTGACCATTCATGCATGAGTGTTAGTGCATCGAGCTCTGTGATGTGCTTCACTTCATCGCCGATGCGTACTGTGTTAATGCCTCTTCCCGTCATGATGATCCCCTCCGGCAATATCAGTTTCAGATTAACGCTGTTGTGATTATGATTTAACTACACAATAAAGGCAATCTGACGTTTAATCATACCTCTTATCGCTACCGGGTAAGCCGTCAGGCATTTCCCGGTTTAAAAAGATATGCTGACAGTTCTGCTGCAGTTATATCAAACTCGAGTTTCTGGATTAATTCTGCAAGTTTTTTCTCTGCAGTATCACGATCAAACTGATTTTGTACTATCTGGATAGCAACCTGTTTTAGCTCAGGAGGGAGGTGTTCCAGATTGATATGATTATCACCCGAAATGTCATCATCCGGACTTTCGAAGAGCCAGCCGTAACTCATAAGGTCACCTTTTCTATTTCACAAATTTCCAGACACCTGGCGGTACCCGGTCATACAACTTTCCCATCGTCATCTCCGCCAGCCGGTGATCAACCGCGGCATTGAAATGCTCAAGCTCATCATCTGACAGAGAATATTTATTTTTTTCTATAACCCTTTCCAGGGTTTCCTTCGATGTACAGCGCCGTAGTCGTAAAATCCATTCCTGTTTCGTCATTGGTTTTTTATATCCTGAGGTGTCCCGGTAATTTCATTTTGGAAGAAGCTTTCCTTTCAGCCGGTTATGAGTGAACCATTTTGCATATATGATGTAACCCACAAAAGTTAAGAGTGCGGACAGACTATATATCCGGAGAACAGGTACCACGTGATGAAAACGTATCATCTGACCGGATTCATCTGCCAGACTCATTAATGCATTGCTGTATGTTTCAGTCTGAAAAAACTCGTAGTAAGGTACCATCACAACATGAAGAAAAAATAAATTAAGCAGATACGTCAGAGAAAACGCGTGTTCCTGCCCGTTATAGGGCGCATACTGCGCAAAGGCGAACATCCATCCGGTGAAAAGCAGAAAACACATCGTTAAATACACCACCACCCATATCGCTGTTTTCATCACTGCCCCTCAGTTATATAATTTTTCTGTAACGCAAATGGCATTCAGGCGTTATGGCCCGTGCCGTTCTGCTTCAGATAATCACTGATGCTCAGGCCGGACAAGCGAATTTTATCCGAAATCTCCCTGAACTGCTCCTCCCAGCCGTCCTGCAGCTCCCTGATTGCCGCGATCTGAAAAGCAACACTGAAAGGCGTTCGGCCCAGTTTCTCGGAAAGCCAGAACAGATGCCTGTCAATCTCTTCGTCCGGTACCGAATCGAGCGCATCACTCAGTAAGGTTTTTTCGTCTTCCTGCCAGGGATGACCGGCTCGCGGAAAACGCGGATCAGGCTGGCGGTCTTTTTTCTCCCTTTTTTCCCGTCTGGCAACGGTCGGCGCATCGCCTTTTTTCAAGCCGACGCGCGCTTTCATGGCGCCGATAGCGGCGACGGCCAGTACCAGCGTTTCACGCTCCTGGCGCGTGAGCAGGCTGTCCTCGCAAATCAGGGTGTTCAGGTTATCGATCAGCTTATTCAGCCCGGGTTCAGTGACTTTCATTTTATGCTCATATTCCTTGTATGGTGGCGATCAGTCCCGGCTCTCATTCACCTGGACGGTGACCGGCAGGCCTGCATCAAAACAGGCCTGATACCAGCTGGCCACCTGCAGGGGATCGCCCTCTTTTATCCGGCGTATGCCGCCGGCATCCGTCAGCTGCAGGCAGGTGGTACCGTCCAGACGGATCACGTAGGCCGCTTCCCTGATGGTGTAATGGCCGTCATCCAGCTGCAGCTCCACCGCGTCACCGGCAGCCGTCTGGCGTAACGGCAGACGCCGGACGTCTGTCAGACGTTGTCGTGCCGTTTCAGCCTCGCGTTCTGCCTGGAAGAGCGGTTCTGCAATGCCGCGACCGTCCTGCGTCAGCTCGACGGCCAGCTGCAGGTTCGGGGCGCGCAGGGTGCGCAGCCAGCCCGCGGCTTCCATGCGCCGGCAGGAGGCGCGCAGGTTCGGCCCGTACACCGGGGCGTCCCCGCCCTGCTCCAGCACCCGCTCAATATCCTTTGTCGCCACCGGTCCCGGACGTTTCGCATCGAGGGCGGCCAGCACAATCAGCACCCGCCGCTGCAGCGGCGACGGACGTCGGGCTTTTTCCCGCATCATTGGCCCTCATTCCTCTGGGAAATGAGCGTTTTAAGCCGTTTATAGTCTGCTTCGACCCGTGTTGTGGCCAGGCCAGTGTGTCCACGCAGCGCCAGGAGATACCAGAAGCGGAGGATGTCATGAGCCTTGTTCACTTCCCAGACATAATGGGTGCCATCCCTGCGAAAATCGCATTGCTTTATTTCCTCTTCTGCCATCTGCGTCATCTGCTCATAGCTGAGCGAAAACAACATTTCTTCATCCACCCTGCACGCTCCGTCTGATAATGTCTGGTTAAGTAAAAAATCATATCTCAAATGATTTTTTAATAAACTGTCAAACATCATATCAAATATGATTTCATGATTAATAATAAATATCACATTCAGTATGATTTTATGCACTTTGTTTGATTATCATATCGCTTACGGAGTTTCCGCCGCGCAGATCCGAAAAGATGCTAAGTCGGATCTCCAGACTGCAGCAGGGCTGTTTTGAAAAAATGCCGGAGATGGAAGCAGCGTAGTAAGCTGATTTAATGATGTAAGAATAAATCTTACATTAAGATATGGAGGGGTTATGGCTCGTACGATGACGGTGGACGTGGGTGATGAGCTGCATGAAAAGCAGGCTGAATCCAGACTTCAGGAACTGCGCGATCTGCTGGCCGAAGGGATCAGCAGCGGCGAGGCGAAACCATGGAACAAGAATGCATTCCTGAGGAATGTCAGGGCCAGGGTGGCAAATGAAAGAGATTGAGCTGACACCCAAAGCAGAAGAGGATCTGGAGGCCATCTGGGACTTCAGCTTCAGACAGATCGGGGTTGTTCAGGCGGATGCATAGATCGGTCGTATAGCTGCAGTATTTGATGTGCTGGCCATGCATGATATCGGCACGCATTGTGCAGAGCTGGGAGACGATATCTGCACACTGCCGGTAGAACCGGCATACGATCTATTTTGTATCATCACATTCTATGGTTACGGTCATTCGTATTCTCAGCCAGTCTCAGGATACGGCGCGACATGCACCCTGGAGATGACCGGGGAACAGGATTCTCAAACAATATAAGTTAATTGTGAGGTCGACATGACCAAAAAAAACATTGTGTATGGACTCTTTCATTATTATTCATTTCGCTTATAAAAAAAACGCTCCCGGACGGGAGCGTAAGCCAGTGACTTCGGCGTCAAATGAGGGTCTGACAAGTGGAGCAGCGGGTTAATTCTGGGTGATCTGGCTGCGATGCTTTTCAGCCTGCTGCTGATGAATAACGGAAGACTGGCCATTATTCGCCTTCTCATGCACAACAGCGGCTTTCTCATGCTCGCTCATTTCGGAAAATGGCTTAGCAGTTTCTTGGGTGTTCTCAGGTTTGGCTTTCATCATTTTTTTATGCATTTCAGCCATGTCCTGATGGGCGGCAGAATTGCCGTTTTGCATCATTTCATGGGACATTGCGGCCTGATCGTGACCGCTCATATCCATCATTTTCATGCTCTCCCCCTGAACTGCACTTTTTTCAGCGGATGATTGCATCTGATGGGCAGGCGCCTGGGCATTATTTACCTGGTCATGCATGTTCATTGTCTCTGCAGCCCAGGCAGATGAAGCGACAGCCATCATGGCAATAAAGGATACAAGGATCTTTTTCATGGTTGGGTCTCCGGTGTTTTCATACCCGAACAATCAATGCTTATAACAGAGAAAGCATTTGATCTCAGGGCTGGTTGATCATCACGCCAGGAACCGGGCGATTGAATTATCACGCTGTCCTGATTTATGGCTGATTATAAAAAACCGCCTCTGTTTATCGCGTGACTGAACGATGACATTTTTGTCACCTTCCGGGTTTCTCCTGAATAACGGTATTAATCCATTAACAGACGCACACTGAACACAATTTCCCGCCCCTGCTGTTCTGCTGACAGCTCGCCGCCGTGAGCATGAATGATCGACCTTGTAATTGATAATCCCAGCCCCGCGCCTTCCGTGTTGTAGAACCTTGATGAGTCTGCGCGATAGAACCGGTCAAACAAACGTTCCAGATTAGCGGGAACCTGGCCGGACATCGTATTCGTAATCATCACGTTCACACAGTCACTGTCACGCTCAATGTGTATCGCTGTACAGGTGTTATCGGGAGAATACTTGATTGCATTGGAAAGCAGGTTACTGAAAGCACGTCGGAGCATATCGCTGTCTCCGGCAACAACGCCCTCTCCTTCAACCGTGATTGTCTTTCCTGTTTCGTCTGCCAGGGGCTCGAACAACTCACGTAATTCATTCAGTTCGGCTGCCAGATCCACATCATGTTTTTCCAGCCGCAGCAGACCATGCTCTGAACGTGCCAGAAAAAGCATGTCACTGGTCATTCGTGACAACCTTTTCAGTTCTTCCAGGTTAGCGAATAAAATTTCGCGGTAATGCGAAACATCCCTTTCCTTAGCCAGTGCAAACTGCGTCTGCATCATCAGATTACTGACTGGTGTGCGCAGCTCATGCGCGATGTCAGACGAGAAATCTGACAGTTTCCGGAATGCCCCCTCCAGGCGATCAAACATATTATTGAACTCCTGCATGGTCTCAGAGATTTCCGGCGGAGCCAGATCGGGATTTAGACGCTGATCCAGGCTGTGTACAGTCATGGAGGAAGCCAGACTGGTCATTTCCCGTAACGGTTTCAGACCAATACGTGTGGTCAGCCAGCCCAGAAAAACAGAAATAAAGACCAGACCGATATTGAACCAGAACAGCCAGGTACTGAGTTTGTCCATAAACAGGGTGTGATACCCAGTATCCGTGGCAACCGTAATGATGACATGTTTGCTTTTACCCTGTTCCGGCGTCACGGCAACCCGCCGCGAGATACTGCGGTACACGGTGTTATTTTCTTCCGTCTGGATCATATAGTCGAGAATATCACCCGACTTATTAAGCAGGACCGCTGGAACAACAGAATTTTTGGCATAGAGTTCAACAATTTTTTCATTTTCCATGTTTTTTATAGAAATGAATAAGCCATTGTGCCCCACCATCGCATCGTTTATTTTTTCTGATAATGACTTAATATCCGTTTTGTTCCTGAACGTCTCTGTTTTAAGAAACTCTTCGGTGAGCTGAAGTTTACCTGTCAGAAAATCGCGGTCCTGATTATCGAAATAGCCATTCAGGGTGCTAATCAGGATAAAACTTGATAACCACCATACCGTAAGCATCACCGCAGAAAAAATCAGGCTCAGGCGTGTGGTCAGGGAAATTTTGAACCTCACTCTTCTCTGATCTCCAGGACATATCCGGCACCGCGAACGGTATGGATCAGTTTTGGCTCAAAGTCATCATCAATTTTACTTCTCAGACGTCTCACGGCGACATCAATCACATTCGTATCACTGTCAAAATTCATGTTCCAGACCAGGGACGAGATAAGACTCCTGGGTAACACTTCTCCGGTGCGTTGCAGCAGCAACTCAAGCAGAACGTATTCTTTACCGGTGAGATGGATCTTCTTCCCCGAACGGATCACGGTCCGGCGCACCATATCAACGGTCATATCGGCGATGGTGCAGACTGTTGCGGCCTGCGAGCGTGCCCGGCGCAGTAGGGTTCTTACACGTGCAACCAGCTCCGTAAAATCAAAGGGCTTAATCAGGTAGTCATCTGCGCCAAGCTCCAGTCCTTTCACTTTGTCCCGCACGTTGTCCTTTGCGGTTAAAAACAGGACCGGTTCTTCGTGCCCGGACTCCCTCAGTGCGCTGATGATTTGCCACCCGTCGAGGAAAGGCAGCATCACGTCCAGTATTATCAAATCATACTGTCCCTTCGACGCGGCCCCGAGACCATCGCGGCCATTATTAAAGAGATCGGCCTGATAGCCTTCCTCAACCAGTCCCTGCTGCAGGTAACGACCTGTTTTTTGTTCGTCTTCAACGATTAAAATACGCTGCATGGTCAACTCGCTGATATGAAAGTAAAAATCTCACGCATGAGCTTTGGCTGTCCCCTAGCTGATCTGAGACGGAGCAAGCATTCCAAGCCACGCTACGGCGCCCAGAATGATAATCGCAACAACGAATTCTGTCAGGATGCTGTTTCGCATCAGGGCAACGCTGCGATCATAATTCCCTTCCCTGACCATAACTTCAAGCCGGGGACCCAGGTGAAACCGGTTTGCTGCAGCCAGAAGAAGCATCAGAACAAACAGAGCCGTCTTGGCAAGCAATATCCTCCCCCAGGAACTGTTGAATAAGGGAGTTAAGTTACCCTCAGCAATATACAGATAGTTGACCAGCGCACTCAGGATCAGGGCTACAACAATCACCGTTCCTGCCGTGGCAAATTTTGCCAGGGAGTCAGATATCACAATGACGCTCTGTGCATTATGCTCGTTTCTGCGCATCAGCAGGATAGCAAATGCAACCAGAGCACCTGTCCAGGCACCTGCAGCGCCGAGATGGGTCAGATCGCTCAGTAAATGGAGATAGTAATGCAGACCGTCATGCATAACGGCGTGTCCTCCCCAGGCAAGTGTAGCCAGCGCCACGCCCCCACTCATCGTCATCAGCAGGCAGGACAATACTCTCTTATTAGTGTAAAGGAACAAAGCACCGAGTGTGGTAAACAGGGCACAGAGCCTGACAATCCAGCTAATACCCACATCAGTTTCTTCTATCACCATCTCGATAACATGGATGGATAATTCTCTGAGGTCAGTTACTCCACTCATGGCATTAGATACCAGGAGCATATTAATGCCAGTAAGAATGATGCCTGTAACAACAGCAAAGGTTATAAACGACCTGAAATTAGTCAGGTTATAGGTTTCATGTCTGACACCGCTTATTCCATATATCTGAAAAAATGGCAATCCAAATATTACCATCAAATCCAGATAAAGAAGAAAACGAATAACAATCATAATCAGGTCGTTCATAATATTACTTCACTGTAAAGGTGTAATTACCGGTAATAGGGTGCGTATCTGAAGAAACCGCGCGCCAGTCAACACGATAAGTGCCAGCGGGTAAAGGCTCTCGCGGAATAATGACCATCGATTTAGGGTCAGCGCCTGGCGCCACTTTTGCCGCGACCGGCATCGGAGAATGTGATGACATGCCTTTCATACCCGTCATCGTTAATTTTGCACCTGAGAATTTCACGGTCAGATTTTCCGAGAAATTAAGCTGAATCTTTTCCGGGGCCGCTACGGCTGAATCAGCCTGTGGCACAGAGCTTTTTAATTCCGGATGGGCCATAGCAGAGAAAGCAACGCCCATAACGAGGCCACCTGTAAGAATGGCTTTATTTAAAATCGACATTTTATTTACCTGTTTAGTTGAGTGTTTTATATCAGTGCGTTAAAACCAGATTCTGGCTCCCGCCAGGAATACTACCTGATGGTCTTTCTCACCTTCTCTTTTCGCCATATCGGATGTTTTCCCGTAAAGTTGATTCCAGGAAACGCCTATATAGGGTGCAAACTCACGGCGTATTTCATAGCGCAGCCGGAGCCCCAGCTCTGTGTCAGTCAGTCCCCTGCCGCGACCCCGCGATTCATCATCCTGACTGTAGAAATTCACCTCATAGGATGGCTGGAGTATGAGCCGGTTAGTCAGTAAAACGTCGTATTCTCCTCCCAGACGAAGGGCTGCTTTTCCGCCATTACTGACAAAACCCGTAATTTCAGACTCAAAATTATAGAGTGCCAGCCCCTGAAAACCGACAGCAGCCCAGGTCCGGGCAGAAGCAGGTCTGAAATCCTGCCTGACACCCGCAACCAAATCCCACCATGGGCCAACCGCATGTCCCCAGAGTAACTGCGCTTCAGCCGCCTCCGTTTCCCCATTGCTTCGTTCACCTTCACTCTTTAGCCAAATCCGATCTGTGTCGCCTCCAATCCAGCTGTTAACACTCCAGCTGAAATTGTTGGTGTTATCCGACCGTTGCCATTCCAGTTGATCCAGCAGAACCAGATAATTAATCGCACTGTCGTGAATCGCATGCCCCTGTAAATTGCCGAATGCAGCCTTCCGGTCGGCATCGGTAACAGGCGGAATTGGCGTTCTGCTCTCAGTTACAATGGGCTCCATTGACGTCATCTCAGTGAAATTCTCATCTGCTGGCATCTGCATGGCAGACATGTCGTGCCCGGCGTGGGGATCTGCAGAGACGGAGCCCGCCGCAATAGAAAGCTGTGAGGTAAACAAACCGGCGACCAGAACAGGTATGGCCTTCAAATTTCTCTTCATTCGCATCATTCCTCCACCCGGACTTCACGAAACATTCCCATTTCCATGTGATAGAGCAAATGGCAGTGATACGCCCAGCGGCCAAGCGCATCTGCTGTCACTCTGTAACTGCGTTTTGTACCAGGGGGAACATCTATTGTGTGTTTACGAACCATGAAATTACCGTTTTCATCTTCCAGATCGCTCCACATACCATGCAGGTGAATGGGGTGAGTCATCATGGTATCGTTGATCAGCGTGATCCTGAGCCGCTCACCGTATTTCAGCAGCACCGGTGCGGCATCTGAAAACTTGATTCCGTTAAATGACCAGGCAAACTTTTCCATGTGGCCGGTTAAATGCAGTTCTATGGTACGGCCAGGTTCACGTCCGTCAGGATCCTCAAAGCGGCTTTTCAAATCCGCGTACGTGAGAACCTTTCTTCCGTTATTTCGAAGACCAATACCCGGATCATTTAATTTCGGAGAGACGCTCATCGCCTGCATATCAACCAGTGGGTTATCCGTTTCTGACGCAGGATGACTTTGCATACCCGGCATTCCGGCCATCCGGGAATGATCCATACCGGCCATGCTGCTGTGATCCATGGGCGCGGAGGATGTCCCGCTATCCGGAAGGTCAGCACCGTCCATAGACATCATCTCTCCGCTGTTATCCATGCCTCCCATCTGGCTGTGGTCCATTCCTGCCATATCATGTCCCATTCCCCCCATACCCATATCTTCCATGGTCAACAGAGGACGGGGATCGAGGGGGGGAACGGCAGCACTTAACCCCTCTCTCGTGGCCAGTGTCCCTCGAGCGTAACCGGTCCTGTCCATGGATTGTGCGAAGATGGTATAGGCCTCACCCTGAGGCTCCACAATGACATCATAGGTTTCGGCAACGGCAATCCTGAATTCGTCAACGGTAACCGGGTTTACATACTGGCCATCTGCAGCCACGACCGTCATTTTCAGCCCGGGGATACGGATATCGAAATAGGTCATTGCCGAGCCGTTGATAAACCGTAAGCGTATCTTTTCACCGGGACGGAACAGTCCGGTCCAGTTTTTCAGCGGGGCCTGCCCGTTCATGAGATAGGTGTAGGTGTAGCCACTGACATCCGCGAGGTCAGTCGGATTCATTTTCATTTCAGCCCACATTTTCCGATCGGCAATGGTGGCTGACAGCCCCCTGGTATTCACGTCGCGGAAAAAAGAGCCAACGGTTGGTTTATTGAAATTGTAGTAATCCGACTGTTTTTTTAATTTTTTCAGCAGGCTGTGAGGATTTTCATCGGTCCAGTCAGACAACATGACCACATGCTCACGATCGTAAGCAAACGGTTCTGGCTCCCTGGCATCGATGATAATGGCACCGTATACCCCCTCCTGTTCCTGCAGACCGGAATGGCTGTGGTACCAGTAAGTCCCGTTCTGCTTAACCTTAAAGGTGTAAACGTAGGTATCATCAGGCTCTATGCCCATAAAACTCAGCCCCGGAACACCATCCATATTGGCCGGAAGAATAATGCCGTGCCAGTGAATGGACGTCTGTTCATTAAGACGGTTTTTGACCTTCAGGGTAATGGTGTCACCTTCTTTCCAGCGAAGAACGGGCCCCGGCAGGCCTCCATTGATTGTTTTGGCCTGACGCTCACTGCCCGTGATATTGACGGCCGTTTCACCAATGGTCAGGTCAAACTGAGTACCCTGCAGGGATGCGGCAACTGGCAGGCTCAGACTGGAACGCGCATTGAAACTCCATACGCCAAGACTTCCGGCTACGCCAGAGAGGGTTAACCCCTTCAGGAAAGTTCGTCGAGACGTTTTCAACAGCATGCGCATTCCCTTATTTAAAGTATGGTTACTGACAGAATTCGAGAACCGATTTAAATTACTGGTTCATCCACTTACAATGAAATGAATCTAGCACACCTTAAGAAACAAATTCATTACAATCGTGTAATGTACGTGGCTGTATTACATTTACGTCATCTTCCCCACAGGTTGATTTTTTTATATATGATCATAAGGACATCTTTTATGTACCTCAGAAGGTAATTACACATGAATATATTAATCACGACCACTGCGTTTACAGCTTTATTTTGTGGGGCAGCTTTTGCTCAGTCCAGTGATATTGCCCATGAAGCACATCGATTTGTTAATAATGCCTCAGCCGTCAGTCATGTGAACTCCTCGACGCATGAAAACTTACCGGACAGGGTTAATAAAAACAACACGCCCTCATTCTCTGAAATGAATGAACATGAAAGGGCCATTGTTGCTCATTCATTTATGAACAACAGCGCGTCCTATGCGCATCAGAAAATGATTGAGGAACATAAAAAAATGCTGTCCGGCAGTGATGCAAATTCAAAGACCTCGTCTTCTTCTTTTAACGAACTGAATGCCGGAGAAAAAGCCGCTCTCGTGCATGAGCAGGTCAATAATGCCGGTGCGGAAGCACATCAGACGCAGGCAAGAAAGCTTCGCGGGCTGTATTCGACCAGGTAACTGCAGGCGGGTTAGTGCTTAGCGTCAGGTGCGCAGCAGGGCTTTACTGACGGGTTACGTAGCAGGACATGAGCCCCATATTGCTCTGCCGTAACCTGTTTCAGTCCCGTTAATCATCACCGTCGGGCTGGTCATACAGTTCCCAGAGCTTCAGGAGCAAACGGGAAACAAGATATGTTACAAAAATGACGACCATCAACGGTGCTCCCGATTAACTGACAGATGACACGCCTCCTGAAAACCCCTAGCATACGCCGCAGTGTTCATGCTAACGGCGAATTCCAGTAAATGTATTCTACCGATGTCGTAAAAGAAAATGCCTACCTTTCAGCCACCCGCTCGGGGCTGGAATCGAACGAGATCGCTACTCTTCAGCGCTCCTTGCCTTCCCGGTTTAATCTGCGGCATTTGAAAAAAAATGAATCATTAAAACTCGTACTGCAAAAGAAAGCGGGAAAATCACGTGTCGTGGCCTATAAATTTACGTCCGGTTCATTTAATTACACGGCGTATCGTATATCAGATAAAAAGTTCTATAACCTTTCCGATACTTCCGGGAAAGGCAGTCTCGATTATCCGTTACCGGCCACAGCAAGACTCAGTTCGCCTTTCAATCCTGCAAGACTTAACCCGGTATCGGGAAAAGTGAGTCCCCATAATGGCATTGATTATTCCATGCCCATGAACACGAAAATAGTCAGCGTCATCGACGGAAAAATCACCCGGGCCGAATACAACAGCACCATGGGATATTTTGTTGAAGTAACAGGAAAAGCCGGTGTTAAAACTCGCTATCTCCACCTCAATAAAATACTCGTTACTAAAGGGGCCAGGGTTACCCGGGGAGGCGCTATTGCGTTATCCGGTAACAGCGGACGTTCATCCGGTCCTCATCTGCATTACGAGCTGGTCATCAATAACAATCCTGTTAACTCACTGGCGTTCCGGGCAGCGGCACCCGCTGATAACAAACTTGAACAGCATGCCTTTGCGCATGCCAGAGACTACGAACGATACCTGGACTGATAACGGGGCCGCGACGCGGCCCCGTCTGCCGGATTAATTTTTTTTATCGTTTTCACTTCCTTGATGTTGATGATCTCCATGCCCTCCGTGGCCGTGGAAAAGATGCATTAGCGGGCAGACCAGCAATAACAGATATGGCCAGTAACCTGCCACATGTGACCAGTGTTCGCGCAGGAGGGCAAATGCCGCGATCGCGGCGACAGCAATAAGCGCATAGGTGGTACTTTTCATACCGGACTCCTTCTGTTCGTAACAGCCCCTTCACTCAGTGTTATTTCCCGAGCCTGACACTTTTCAGACGCAACGCATTCACAATGACGCTGACGGAGGAAAGAGCCATGGCCGCCGCCGCAATAACTGGCGACAGCAGTATTCCATACACAGGATAAAGCAGGCCTGCAGCCACAGGCACCCCAAGTGCGTTGTAGATAAATGCAAAAAACAGATTCTGTCGGATATTTTTCATGGTGATTTCTGACAGATGACGGGCCCTGTTCAGTATCATCAGGTCGCCTTTGAGAAGGGTGACTCCGGCACTTTCAATTGCCACATCTGTACCCGTTCCCATGGCTATTCCCACGTCAGCCGCTGCCAGCGCCGGGGCATCATTCACACCGTCTCCGGCCATCGCAACCACATGGCCAGACGCTTTCAGTCGGGTTATCACTGCTTTTTTGCCATCCGGCAGAATCCCGGCTTCAACCTCATCTATTCCCAGTTTCCGTGCGACTGCTTCAGCGGTAAGCTGGTTATCCCCGGTGAGCATAACAATGCGGATCCCCGCCTGACGCAAAGCTTTAAGCGCATCCGGCGTGGTTGCTTTCACGGGATCCGAGATAGCTATCAGGCCTGCAAGGTTCCCGTCTGTGGCCACATAGATAACGGTAGCGCCTTCCATCCGCAACGTATCCGCAACGGCCTTTTGATTATCAATAACGATACTGTTTTCCTGCATAGCCAGTTCATTACCAATAACAACCCGTTGACCTTCGACATCGCCTGAGACACCTTTCCCCGACGGGGCATTGAAATTACTGACGGCAGGTATCACGATCCCCTTTTCATGCGCGGCTCTGACAACAGCCATACCCAACGGATGCTGCGAACCTTTTTCCACTGCAGCTGTTACACGTAAAAGAGATATTTCCCCACCCGGACTGAGACTGATAATCCCTGTCACCGTAGGCGAACCTTCCGTGAGCGTGCCTGTTTTGTCGACAACCAGCGTGTCCACTTTTTCAAGACGCTCAAGGGCTTCGGCATTCTTGATTAACACCCCGGCCTGGGCGCCTTTGCCCACCCCCACCATTATCGACATCGGCGTGGCCAGCCCCAGCGCGCAGGGACAGGCAATAATCAGGACCGACACAGCCGCAATGAGACCGTGCGCCATCCTGGGCTCGGGCCCCCAGACAGACCAGATCATGAAAGCAACAACCGCGATAAGTATCACCAGAGGAACAAACCAGCCTGAAACGCTGTCAGCCATTCTCTGGATGGGGGCCCGCGAACGCTGTGCATCAGCGACCATCTGAACAATTCGTGAGAGCATCGTTTCATCACCGACTTTCTCTGCACGGATGATAAGACTACCTGTCTGATTAATGGTCCCCCCGATGACAGGGTCACCCTCCGTTTTGGTAACAGGCATAGATTCCCCGGTCACCATCGATTCATCAACGGTTGTTTTGCCTTCGACCACGATACCGTCGACCGGAATACTCTCTCCAGGTCTGATGCGGAGCTTATCGCCAGGCAGGACATCTTCCGCATTAATATCCGTTTCATGACCGTCATGATCCAGCCGTCTGGCGGTTTTGGGGGCAAGGTTCAGAAGCGCAGTAATGGCGCCTGAGGTTTGTTCCCGTGCCCGCAGCTCAAGAACCTGTCCCAGCAGAACAAGCACCGTAATAACTGCTGCGGCTTCAAAATAAACGGCCACCAGGCCATCCATGTTTCTGAACGATGCAGGAAACCAGGAGGGGAAGACGGTTGCAATGACGCTGTAAACCCAGGCTACGCCGGTCCCCATTGCAACAAGGGTAAACATATTCAGGGAGCGGTTACGTAACGACATTCCGGCCCGGGCGAAGAATGGCCAGCCACACCACAACACGACAGGGGAGGCCAGAAGCAACTGCAGCCATGTGTTGTACTGTGGCGGTACTGTATTCCTCAAGTCGGGAAACAGATGAGATCCCATTTCGAGTACCAGAACCGGAAACGCCAGCAACAATCCCAGCCAGAAGCGTCTTGTCATGTCGTGAAGTTCATCACTCGGCCCCGTGGATGCCGTAGCTACGAGCGGCTCCAGTGCCATTCCACAGACAGGACAGCTTCCGGGACCACTGCGGCGTATCTCCGGGTGCATCGGACATGTCCACACACCTTCAGAATTCTCTTTTTCCGCCTGGTTGTGAGGCTGTTTTATCTGATCAGGGCTGACTTCGTGATGATCGTGGTGATGGTGATGGGAATGTTCACTGGCATCTTCGGTAAGATAACGATCGGGATGGGCTTTAAATTTACTCTCACAGCTGGCGGAGCAGAAATAAAGTTGGTGGTCCTGGTATCGAATGCTGCTGTGCGCCCTGTCGGGCAGGATGGCCATCCCGCACACGGGATCTCTCACCTTATGCAATACGTGGCCCTCGTCCGGGGATAATGTCTGCTCAGAAGCAGTCTGGTTGTTGTGTTGCACTGCATTGTCATTTTTCACAGTAACTCTCCTTATGCATACCGAAGCATCTTCTGTCTTCAGGGGATGTCATGGATGCGATTACCACGAATATCGCCGGCACAGGAGTGCCTGCTACCGGCGTCCCGTTATCAGCCGTTCCGCTGACTATTCGATTCGCTGGAAGACTTTTTTACTTCCATCCGGTGAGAATGCGATAACATCGTAAGCCTCTTTTCGGGCTCCCATCTCCATTCCAGGACTTCCTGCTGGCATACCGGGGGTGGCGAGACCGTATATACCCGAACCAGACTGCATTGCCTTATGTATCGTTGTCGCAGGCACATGGCCTTCAATGATCAAATTACCGGCAACCGCGGTATGACAACTTCGTAGTCCTGCAGGAATAGCATGCTTTTCTTTCAGGGCTGACAGCGCCTGATCATTCATGACGTGAGTTCGTACTTCAAACCCGTCTTTTTCCATCGCTTTGCCCCACAGGGAACAACAGCCACAGTTTTCAGATTTGTACATATCAATGACTTTTTCACTCGCCATCGCGGGTAGTGAAAGGCCGAGAGCCAGCGCCATTAGAACCACTTTTTTCATACTCACCTCTGTATATTATCGATATAAACCCTGACGTCAGGGTGAATCAGTAAAGAAGGACACCCACAGGGGGTGCCCTTTCAGGTTCAGGACACGCTTTTTTTATGTCTGCGCAGCCAGATTAATTTGTAGGCGGCAGGAATAATGAACAGGGACAGCAGCGGAGCCGTGATCATCCCACCAATCATGGGTGCCGCGATACGGCTCATGACTTCTGAACCTGCACCGGTTCCCCAGAGTATTGGCAGCAGACCCGCAATGATCACCGCCACGGTCATGGCTTTCGGCCGGACACGCAGTACGGCACCATGATAGAGGGCTTCATCAAGGCCTTCCGGTGTGAACGTCTCTTTACGGGACAATTCCGGGTGCGCTTCAATGGCATGACGCAGATACATCAGCATGACCACGCCAAACTCTGCTGCCACCCCGGCCAGGGCGATAAACCCGGTTCCGGTCGCCACTGACATATGGAAGCCCTGCCAGTACAGGAACCATATCCCGCCAACCAGGGCAAACGGCAGGCTCATCAGAATAAGTAAGGCCTCATCAGCCCGGCGGAATGCCAGATATAACAGGATGAAGATGATCATCACCGTCATCGGTACCATCAGTTTTAATTTCTTATTGGCGTGCTCGAGTAATTCAAACTGTCCTGAGAATGCCACACTGGTCCCCGGTCTCAGTTTCACTTTCTCACTGATGGCCGTCTTAATATCGTTCACCACCGACACCATGTCCCTGCCGCGGGCATCAACATAAATCCAGCTGGCTGGCCGGGCATTTTCGGTTTTCAGCATGGTTGGTCCGGAAACGACCTTAATATCGGCAACATCGCCCAGCGTAATTTGCTGCTTCATTGGGGTCAGGATCGGCATCTGTTTCAGCGCCTGCGGACTGTTCCGGTAATCCTGCGGGTAGCGAATGTTAATAGGGTACCGGGCCACCCCTTCAACCGTCTCACCCACCATAGCACCTCCGATTGCTGAAGAGACGAACAGCTGGACATCACCTACCGTCATCCCGTAGCGGGAGGCTTTCTCCCGGTTGATATCGATATCGATGTAGCGCCCGCCCTCAAGTCGCTCAGCCAGGACAGACACCACGCCAGGCACGGTTTTGGCTACCGCCTCGATACTCTGCGCCGTCGCGTCGATATCGGACAGAACAGTCCCGGACACTTTGATACCTATCGGGCTTTTGATCCCGGTTGAGAGCATATCAATACGGTTACGGATAGGCGGCACCCAGAGGTTGGCCAGACCCGGTAAACGGACTGTCCTGTCGAGTTCATCAATAATCTTGTCAATTGTCATGCCGGGACGCCACTGATCCTCAGGTTTGAGCTGGATCGTGGTTTCCACCATTTCGAGCGGCGCGGAATCCGTTGCGGTCTGTGCTTTACCGGTCTTGCCAAATACAGAAGCCACTTCAGGAACGCTTTTGATTAACTTGTCTGTTGTCTGCAGGAGCGCTGCAGCTTCTGCCGGAGAGACGCCAGGCAAGGTCGACGGCATATACAGCAGATCGCCCTCGTTAATCTTCGGCAGAAATTCACCGCCCACCTGACTCAGTGGCCAGATAACCGTGAAAATGGACAAGGCCGCAACCAGCAGGGTTGTTTTTGGCCAGTGGAGGACCCGCAGCAGCAAAGGATGATACGCTTTGATCAGCACCCGGTTCAGGGGGTTACTGGTCTCGGCAGGAATTTTCCCCCGGATCCAGAATCCCATCAGAATAGGAATGACGATGATGGCCAGTGCGGCCGCTCCCGCCATGGAGTACGTTTTCGTGAATGCCAGCGGGCCAAACAGACGACCTTCCTGCCCTTCCAGGGTAAAGATAGGAATAAAGGACAGGGTGATGATCAGCAGGCTAATGAACAACGCGGGTCCCACTTCCACGGAGGCGTCGGTAATCACCTTCCAGCGGGTGGCGTTGTCAATCTGCTCACCCGGATGCTGATGATCCCACTCCTCAAGCCGTTTGTGCGCATTTTCAATCATCACAATGGCGGCATCCACCATCGCACCGACGGCAATCGCTATCCCTCCCAGCGACATAATATTGGCGTTCAGTCCCTGGAAGTGCATGACGATAAAGGCGATACACAGGCCAAGCGGCAGAGAGATAATCGCCACCAGGGCAGAACGTACGTGCCACAGGAACAGAGCACAGACGATGGCCACCACGATAAACTCTTCCAGAAGTTTATGGCTGAGGTTATCAATCGCCCGGTCGATTAACTGGCTGCGATCGTAGGTGGTCACGATTTCAACGCCTTCCGGCAGGCTGGCCTTCAGCGTCTCCAGTTTATCCCTCACTGCCGTGATTACGTCGCGCGCGTTTTTACCCGACCGCAGGATCACCACGCCGCCGGCGACTTCCCCCTGGCCGTTCAGCTCGGCAATACCTCGCCGCATTTCAGGCCCGGTCTGCACGCGGGCAACATCCCGCAGATAAACCGGTACACCGTTCTCGCCGGTTTTCAGGACAATGTTATTGAAATCATCAATGGTCTGAAGATATCCGCTGGCCCGGACCATATACTCCGCTTCGGCCATTTCAACGGATGAACCACCGGCCTCCTGGTTAGACGATTCAAGAGCCTGTTTCACTTCAGGCAGGCTGACACCGTACTGGGACAATTTCTCCGGATTGACCTGGATCTGATACTGTTTCACCACGCCGCCAACCGAAGCTACTTCCGCCACGTTCGGGATGGTTTTCAGTTCAAATTTCAGGAACCAGTCCTGCAAAGAACGCAGTTCTGAAAGGTCGTGTTTTCCGCTGCGATCGACAAGGGCATATTCAAATATCCAGCCCACTCCCGTGGCGTCCGGACCGATTTCAGAACTCACACCCGCAGGCAGTTTGCCCTGAACCTGATTCAGGTATTCCAGCACGCGCGAACGGGCCCAGTACAGATCGGTCCCGTCTTCAAAAATGACATACACATACGAATCCCCGAACTGTGAGAAACCACGCACGGTTTTTGCGCCAGGTACGGACAGCATGGTGGTGGTAAGTGGATAGGTGACCTGGTTTTCTACAATCTGCGGGGCCTGTCCGGGATAGCTGGTTTTAATAATGACCTGCACATCTGACAGGTCAGGCAGCGCATCGACCGGCGTGTTAATTATCGTCCATGTGCCCCAGATGCTGAGAAACAGTGCGCCCATCATGACCAGGAAACGGTTGGCGACAGAGCGCCGGATAATCCATTCAATCATCGTCGTCTCCTCAGTGCCCTGAATGCATATTTACAGGCTGCTCAGACATTGCTGGCATACTGTTTTCTGTTTTTTCAGGGTGGCGCATACGTTCCAGCGCGCCCGTAATATTGGCTTCGGAGTCAATGAGGAACAGGCCACTGACCACCACGGTATCGCCTTCATTCAGGCCGGAGCCAATGCCGGACTGTTGCTGTGATTCATGCAGAACGTGGATCTGTTTCGGCACAAACTTGCCTTCATCATCAACAGTAATCACGCGCTGTTCTTTGCCGGTATCGATAACGGCCTGGCTTGGTATCAGCAGCATCTCCTGGCTCTTGGTATTCAGTTTCAGATAGGCATTCATGCCCGGCTTGAGAAACTCATCCTTATTAGAAACCTGGAGACGGACCTGAAGCGTACGGGTTGTCTGATCCACGCTGGGAAGAATGTTCCATTTTTCGACATGGAATGTTTTATCCGGATAAGCCGGTACCGAAATTTCAAACTGCGACGTATCTTTCAGCAGATAGGCGATAGATTCTGGCACTGCAGCGCTGATCCAGACCGGGTCCATCCCCTGAATCTGAGCCACTACTTTATCTTTCGAAATATTCATTCCGGTGCGCAGGTCAAACGCAGTAATGACACCATCAATAGGTGCTTTAATGGTAAAACGGGTCTGGATTGTGCGGGTTGAACGCAGCCTTTGAATATCCTCTTCCGGCATACCAGCCAGACGAAGTCGCTCCAGAACCCCTTTTATCTGGGTTGACGTACCGCCTGTACCGGATAACAGCAGGAACTCACTTTGTGCCTCAACCCATTCAGGAATGGTGATATCGATAAGCGGAGTGCCTTTCTTCACATGATCGCCAATCGTCAGGGGATACACTTTTTCGACGAAACCGTCAGAGCGCGCCTGCACAATGACAAACTGATACTCGTTATAGCTGACATTAGCCGGGATTGTCTGAGAATAATTCAGCATTCCTCGCGTGACTTTTTGCGTTTTTAATCCCAGATTCTGAACCTGGGTTGGGTCGATACGGATCCCGCCACTGCTTTTATCGCCACTGTCATCAGCATATTTTGGCAACAGGTCCATATCCATAAAGGGCGATTTTCCGGGTTTATCAAATTTGGTATCCGGTTTCATCGGGTCATACCAGAAAAGTACCTTTCGCTCCGGTGCCTTTTGTTCGGTTTGTACTGTTTTTTGTGATGAGTTTACATACTGCCAGGCAGTAACCGATATCAGCCCCCCTGCTATGAGGCTGCTGATAATTATTGCAGCATATTTTATCTTTAAAGAAGCCATACAATTTCTCGCTGAAAAATCAAAACACCTGGCATATGCGCCCGATCATTCATTCACAGTAATCCCTTAATGAATGTTCAGGCGCACTGGATGTATTCGCTCCGGACTGATAATCAGGATTGCGTAACGTTAATGCTTTTGAGTAAGGAGATATTGCCCTGCTGAATAAACGAGAAATCGACATGGTTGCCGGTTTTCAGGGCATTAATAGCGTCAATAGCGTCGTCTGCATTAACAAAAGTGAAGCGCATGGTCATTGCAGGCCAGCCCACCGCAGGGATTGCTTCGTGCGAAATGGTGATTTTTTTACTATTCATATCAATGGCTTTAACGACACCGGAGCCCCTGATAACCTGCTGTACCGAAGCGTCACTGGCAGCATTCATATCACCATGCTGATGTGTTTCAGCATGAAGACCGGCAGAAAACATGACAGAGAAGGCACCAAATAAAACGGCTTTAAGTGAATTACGCATTTTTAATTTCCTGATTAATTAAATAAATTTACTCTACCCAACCGCCACCCAGCGCGGTAAACAGATTAATTTCGTTAACCTGTCGGGAATAGGTAAGATCGAGAATGGTTTGCTGCGTCGCGAAGAGGGAACGTTCTGCATCCAGCACTTCGATGTAACTGACAGCACCACTTGCATACAATCCTCTGGCACGCTGGAGAGTTATCTGAAGTGAATCAAGATAACGCTGCTGTGACTCAAGTTGCTGGCTAAGGCTGTCGCGCAGCGCAAGCGTGTCGGAAACATCCTTAAAGGCTGACTGAATTTTTTGTTCGTAATTAACCACCGATTGTTGCTGGCGAATTTCAGCCAGCTTCAGATTGGCTTTATTCCTGCCAGCATTAAAAATAGGAATTTCAATTTTAGGGATAAAATTCCACATTCCACTTCCTGACGTAAACAGGCTTGACAGCTCCGTACTGCTTGCGGAAAGACCACTGGTCAGGGTAATGGAGGGGAAAAAGGCCGCTCGCGCTGCGCCAATATTGGCATCAGCCGCTTTCAGCTGATATTCCGCTTCCATAATATCCGGTCGCTGCAGCAAAATTTGTGACGACAGATTTGGTGGCAATTTTACTGGTGCGATCTCCCCGCCTTTCATCCCTTTTTCTGACGGAAGTGCGCGGTACGTTCCCAGCACCAGTTGCAGGGCATTGTTTGCCTGAGCCAGATCGCCTTCTCGTTTGGCTATTTCGGCGCGGGTACTTTCGATTTGTCCTCTCGCCTGTTCAAGTGCCAGAACGTTCGTACTCCCGGTCACGAGCTGTTGCTCAACGAAAGCATAGGACTGTTCATAATTTTTCAGCGTTTCCCGCGCAATACGGAGTTGTTCGTACGCCAGTTGCTGGCTGAAATAGCTCTGTGAAACGCTGGAGACCAGCAGGATGTGTACGGCACGACGGGCTTCTTCGCTGGCAAAGTAGTTCTGGCGATCAGCCTCACTCATGTTCTTAAGTTTGCCAAAAAAATCGAGCTCATAGCTGAGCTCCAGACCCGCGTCGTACTCCTGTGTGGTCGGCTTGTCACCTTTCAGACCACCGTTGTATGTGATCCCGGATGAGGCATTCAGCTGGGGATAACGATCTGCATCCGTGACGTTGAACTGGGCCCGGGCCTCTTCAACCTTCAGGGCAGCCATTCTCAAATCACGGTTATTATTCAGGGCTTCACCGATCAGCCTGCTGACCTGGGGATCGACAAAAAAGTTTCGCCAGCCCGTATCCTGATAGCTGTTTACCGCAGGCGTCAGACTGTTTTTAGACAATGAAAACTGCTGGGGAACCGGAGCTGGCGGACGCTGATATTCAGGTGCCAGAGAAACACAACCAGCCAGGATGAATATGGTACTGATGCTGAGTAATTTTAATTTGAACATAACGCTTCTCGTCCAGGCAGACCTGGTAAATGGTTCAAACGAAGTCCAGAGTATTGATAGGGATACTTTACCGAACGCTCTCTGTTTGCCGAGTGACAGGATAATGACAATGTTGTCATTTTTGCTGTAATCCGTTGATAACGATCGTGGGCGCAATAAAATGACATTAGCAGCCAGCGGGGGAGCATGATGAAAATATTAATCGTTGAAGACGAAATTAAAACAGGTGAATATCTCAGCAAGGGGCTGACAGAGGCGGGGTTCGTCGTGGATCACGCTGATAATGGTCTGACCGGATATCATCTTGCCATGACAGCCGAGTATGATTTAGTCATCCTGGATATCATGCTGCCTGATGTAAACGGCTGGGATATCATCCGTATGCTGCGCACTGCCGGAAAGGGGATGCCGGTATTACTGCTGACGGCCCTTGGCACGATTGAACACAGGGTCAAAGGACTTGAGCTGGGTGCGGACGATTATCTGGTGAAGCCCTTTGCGTTTGCTGAACTGCTCGCCCGGGTAAGAACCCTCCTCAGGCGGGGAAACACGATGATCACGGAAAGCCAGCTTAAAGTGGCTGACCTCTCGGTTGATCTCGTATCCAGAAAAGTCAGCCGCGCCGGGAACCGCATTGTGCTCACCAGTAAAGAGTTCAGCCTGCTGGAATTCTTCATTCGCCATCAGGGAGAAGTTCTTCCCCGCTCCCTGATTGCCTCTCAGGTCTGGGACATGAATTTTGACAGCGACACTAACGCGATTGATGTCGCAGTAAAGCGACTCCGCGCTAAAATAGACAACGATTACGGGACAAAACTGATCCAGACAGTGCGGGGCGTGGGCTACATGCTGGAGATCCCGGATGCATAGCAAACCGTCCAGACGACCTTTCTCACTCGCTCTGCGGCTGACCTTTTTTATCAGCCTGTCCACAATACTGGCGTTTATCGCCTTCACCTGGTTTATGCTGCATTCTGTTGAAAAGCATTTTGCCGAGCAGGATGTCAGCGATCTGCAACAAATCAGCACCACACTGAGCCGTATACTCCAGTCCCCGGCAGATCCGGATGAAAAAAAAGTAAGCAAAATAAAGGAATCAATTGCCAGCTACCGCAACGTTGCCCTTTTGCTCCTCAATCCCAGGGGTGAAGTGCTCTTTAGCTCAGCTCAGGGGGCGGCACTACGCCCGGCAGTGAATTCAGCAGATTTTAGCGAGCACAGCCGCGCACGGGATGTCTTTCTCTGGACGGTGGAGGATCCTGCGGGACCGATGGATACCGGGTCCGGAATGAAGATGGAAACATACAGGATTATCGCCTCCTCTGGTCAGGCGATATTTCAGGGCAAACAGCAGAACTATGTCATGCTGACTGGCCTATCCATTAATTTCCATCTCCATTACCTCGATGCGCTGAAAAAGAACCTGATTGCGATTGCCGTCGTGATAAGCCTGTTGATTGTTCTGATCATTCGAATCGCTGTCCGTCAGGGGCACCTGCCCCTTCGTAATGTCAGCAATGCCATTAAAAACATCACCTCCGAGAATCTTGATGCGCGACTGGAACCGACACGCGTTCCCATTGAGCTGGAGCAACTGGTTATCTCGTTCAATCATATGATTGGAAAGATTGAGGATGTCTTTACCCGCCAGGCCAATTTCTCTGCCGATATCGCGCATGAGATCAGAACGCCCATCACCAATCTGGTGACGCAGACTGAAATCGCACTGAGTCAGGATCGAACACAGAGGGAACTTGAGGATGTCCTCTATTCCAGTCTTGAAGAGTATAACCGGATGACCAAAATGGTCAGCGATATGCTGTTCCTGGCACAGGCAGATAATAATCAGCTGATACCTGACAGGGTCATGTTTGACCTCAGAGCGGAAGTCATGAAAGTCTTCGAGTTTTTCGAAGCCTGGGCCGAAGAACGCAATATCACGCTCAAATTTAACGGGATGCCCTGCCTGGTTGAGGGAGATCCACAAATGTTCAGAAGGGCGATCAATAATCTGTTATCCAATGCCCTGCGTTATACCCCGGAGGGACAGGCAATCACCGTCTCAATAAGAGAGCAGGAGAGCTTTTTTGACCTTGTGATTGAAAATCCGGGGAAACCGATCCCTGAAGAACATTTATCAAGGCTGTTTGACCGTTTTTATCGGGTGGATCCATCCAGACAACGAAAAGGAGAAGGCAGCGGCATCGGCCTTGCGATTGTGAAGTCAATCGTGGAAGCACATCACGGAAGAGTGCAGGTGGAATCAGACGTACGCTCCACGCGTTTTATCTTATCCGTGCCCAGACTGGAGAAAATGATCCCGGAAACCCAATGCTGAAAATAAAGATGTAAATGACAAAGATGTCATTAGCCTGTCATGCAGCAAACAGAAGCCATTCGATATAATTAGTGCAACTTATCAGGAAGGCTGGATTGCTTCATCAATACCCGGCGTCAGAGTACGCCAGGAAATGAATATCCAGCCCTCTTCCGGAGAAATAAACGCTGCCGAACTTGTTTCAGTTATGGAACTGAAAACACCGGTTTTACTTCCCCGGACATCACTAATTCAGAAATGGAGAGTTATCATGAAAAATATCGTATTAGCATCTTTGCTGGGCTTTGGTTTAATTTCATCGGCCTGGGCCACTGAAACCGTGAATATCCATGATCGCGTCAACAATGCACAGGCTCCTGCTCACCAGATGCAGTCTGCTGCGGCTCCTGTCGGGATCCAGGGGACTGCTCCTCGTATGACCGGTATGGACCAGCATGAACAGGCCATTATTGCCCATGAAACCATGACGAACGGGTCGGCGGATGCGCACCAGAAAATGGTGGAAAGTCATCAGAGGATGATGGGAAGTCAGACCGTTTCCCCTACCGGGCCGTCAAAGTCATTCGCGGCAATGAATGAGCATGAAAGAGCTGCAGTTGCCCATGAATTTATGAATAACGGTCAGTCCGGCCCACATCAGGCCATGGCCGAAGCGCATCGTCGTATGCTCAATGCAGGCTGACGGCGATGGTAGTATCTTTGCAGTCCTGATTTCCTTGATAGATTTTTCCGTAACCGGATATATTGCAACATCTTTGCCCCCTACAGGGGGCATTTTTATCAGATTCTGCTACAGTTAACGGGTATCAACGCTAAAAGGATATTTTTTATGAAAGCCAGAAACACTTTATTTGCAGTATTAATGTTATCCCTGCCAGCGATTTCAGCAGAACATTCAGAAATGAAAATGACTGATATGTCTACCTCAGCTTCGTCACAGGAATATATGGCTGGCATGAAAGACATGCATGACAAAATGATGACTGCTGTAAATGAATCCGATCCCGACAAGGCTTTTGCGAAAGGCATGGTAGCACACCATGAAGGGGCAATAGCAATGGCTGAGACTGAGCTAAAATACGGAAAAGATCCCGAAATGAGAAAGCTCGCGCAGGACATCATTAAAGCTCAAAAAGGTGAAATTGAGCAGATGAATAAATGGCTTGATACTCAAAAGTAAAATTTGCAGAAATGTCACGATAAGCGTGGTTTTACATCATTCCTGGACACAGGAGTCTGTTAATCGTTAAATAATACAAACCCGATTAATTTCGGGTTTTGTATTTTTACGCGCCAAATCGGTAACTGCCAGGAAATAATGACATTCTCTGTAAGTAAGGTAAAAGCATTACTATTGAATAACATTCACCTGTTCTGTCCTTTATAATAGCGAATCAAATCCTCCAGAGATATATCGATAGCTACCTGTTTTAACAACTCCTTTCTCTCATTATATATTTTCTCAAGCATTTCTTCATATCCCTGTCCGAGGTGAATTTGCTTATGGCAATTGCAACACAGCGATATTATATTTTCTTCGACGTCAAGCGAAGTGTTAAAGTCATCCTGCCTGGACATAGGTACAATGTGATGAGGTTCAGTATAATTCAGGGGAGAGTTACGCCTTCTGAAGGTTGGGTGTTCGCCATCGACTTCACATCTGTAACCTGCTTTGTTCAGTGCATTTTTTGAAACCCCTTTACTTCTTGGGTACGAGACGCCATTTTTTACTTCTGTTGCATGTTTCTTTGGTTTAGCTTCCCCTGTATATTCAAATGTCTGCGCGACATCAAATGTATTATTCGCCTCCATGGCGTTGATCAACTCATCGTCTGAGTAATACTCATTGGTGGTTATTTCTTTCGACCCAAAAAAATCCAGTTCTTTAATTGCCTGAACAAGTTCATCACGAATAGTCCATAAGTATCTTTTTGGTTTTTCACCGGTTTCTTTACTCTTCATGACTGTAATGAATTTTGTGCCAGGTGCTATATTGCCGATCCCTTTAACTTCAAATCTGCCAAGCTCTTTTTGAACTCTACCACCGAGCCCGTTAATAACGCCATTAGCACTCATACTGTGCTGTTCGTACTTTTTGCCTATATCGAAACATGTGCAGGAATGATTTGGTTCAATATACCATTTTTTTAACGCCTCAATACTTTTAGAGTCAAAAACCTTTTCATTCATTAACAGAGCTTTCCATTCTTCCACACTGATATCAATGTCGCAGACGTACTCCCCGTCAATTACCTGGCAAATCTTATTGATCACGATCATCCCCCTGTAATAAAAAATCATCACAATACACAGTTCGTTACCCGGTATGAGTGCGGCCGGGTAACATCTGCAGTATGCCATATTCACAGCTCAGGTAAATCAGAAAAACTATTTTTACAGTACCACAAATGAAATTGTTTCATAAATGACAGGATCTCAGCATCCATAACCAACCATTCCATGTTTTCAGCCTGCCCCAGATATAGTGGACAGATAATTCTGCTCATTATCCGCGACGATGAAACAGTCTCCGGTCAACAAAACCGTACAATACTTTCAATGATCTGCACTTTTAACTGCACAAGCGACATACCATTCAGAACTTAAAAAGTTAACAATGTTTTCATACTGGCGTGTATGCCACATTATTAGCATTTTGCGAATAAAAATAACTGGCATAATTGTATTTAATGATAATGTTACATATTGTTAGCCAGGTTCCGGAAAGCGAGAACCGGAACCGCACCTGTCCAGCCGGTATTCCCGTCGATGACCCTCGCTTTTTACTGATTTGTGCCCGACTGAGAAGTCGGTAACTCAGTTTCGGAATCGGCGCAGATGAGTTTCGGGAACAAAATAAATGTTGCCGCGCGCCCGTGAGCATGCCACGTACAGCCTGTTACGGGACGACGGTGGAAGGGTTGCCAGTTCCTGACGGGTCAGAAGCTTCCAGTGGGAGGATCCCATCACAATGCAGACATCCTGAAAGTGATCGAGCCCTTTACTGGCGCCCCAGTTCATGGAATAGCAGCCGTAACGGTGATGTTCACGATAGAAGAGCTTAATCACCGTATTATCGGCGTGCAGGGTGGCTGAGCGCTCTGTATCTGCGATCGTTTCAATCAGGGAGGCATGTATCCCATGGGCAGCGATACGGATGTTCAGTTGCCCGGTGATAAACTCGCACACTGAAGCTGAGCAACGCCATGTCCGGTTGAGCGTGTCCCGGTCAACCGCGAAACCTGCTGCGTCGAAGCGGGCCTCATATCGCGTGATGTCGTCGTGCAGCGTTGAATTAACGTTGCCGTCATGGCTTGTATCAAAGGTATGCTGATAAAAATCGCCGCAACAGAGCACAGTGATTTCCGCGCGGCAGAGCTCCAGCAGAAAATTAAAGTCATGTCCGGCAAAGTCCTGGACTTCATCGACAAGCAGTTCATCATAGTAACGGGCAAGCCGGATACGGATATCCGGCAGCAACCCCCGGGCTGTCAGTAAATGTGCGAGCCTCCGGTGATACAGCCGTCCGGCGGGATCCTGATAATGCCGGGCATTCGTGCGCGGTATTCTGGGTGGGGGCTGGTCGAAGCTCAGGCCACGCGATGCCAGCTGCTCCTGCAGGAAAGGCCGGAAGCAAAAACCGTGCAGAAACTCAAACCAGGTCATCACCCTGATCCCTTCCGGGATAAAGCCAAAACGTCTGATAATCTGTGCCCGCAGATGCGCTTCATTATTCACGGTGAAGGTCAGGAGCAGCGTCCTCCTGTCCTCACTCAACCGTCGTATCAGCAGCGTGGTCTTGCCCGAGCCGGCAACCGCAAATATCACTCTCTTATCCATGCCAGTGCCTCCTGAATATAATCAGGTACGGTCAGCTCTCCGGCGTGCAGCTGTAACAGCCGGAATGCTGCTTCTGCCTTATTGGCCAGCATGTATTCCTGCACCGTGAGTGTCCGGCGGGGTCCGCGGAAAAGCGTATCACACAGATCAGCGTTATCCTGATACAGGCTGATTTCAAATGTGGATCGGGTGTTATCGCGATCAGCAAATACCCGGGAGCGGGAACAAATCACGTCAGCATAGCGTTCATCGCAGTTTTGCTGATAGTTGCCGTCATTATCACGAAGGGCCGCGACGCGATTTTCCAGAAGACGGGCCAGTTCAAGATAACGACGGAAACTCGTTCCGCCGATAGCGATGATGTGAACTCCGTCTTCCTCCGGTGCCCTGCCATACAGGCGGCGATAAAAGGCCTCGATCAGAATAAACTCAGCATCCCCCTCCACGAGCAGCACACGTCTGGCCAGCGCAAATTCCAGTACGTTATTATCCGGTGCTTTCATGAAGAAGGCGGCAGTCTCAGCGGAAAGTTCATTCATCAGTACCGGCCGGGCAGACCCGAGGAGGATTGCCTTACGCAGATCGAGGCGGGAGGAGATATGGCTGCTGTGTGTGGCAATAAACACCTGCGTCTGCCGTTCAGTGGCAAGCTGATTAACCAGCCTCTTCATACTGACATGGCTGAGATGATTTTCCGGCTCCTCAAGCAACAGTACGTGGAGCTCTCCCTGCTGCTGATGCCGCTGCAGCGCAAACTCCGTTTTGATGAAGCACTGCCTTCCTTTTCCACGGTGACGAATGGAAATACCGTCCTCGGTAATGTCTAGATTCGCCTCAAGCCCTGATTTAGCACCGGAACGCACGCCAAACTGATACGTTTCCAGCGTGTCGTTTATGGCTGACAGATGCCGGGTGCAGAAGTGCATTTTCTGTTGCCGGTAACTGTTTTCAAGCCGGTACCGATCGGCCACCGGCACATTGACGCTGTAAACTGTGCGCGTATATTCCTGTGCGGCGTGCTCGTTATCGATGCGTGCACTGTCTAAGAGCAGATGGCGCAGATAGCGTCTGAAGCTGGCGAAATGACCACCGGAGAAGGTGCTGAACCGCACGGAATAGTATTCATAGGGAAAATTATCGGGATCCTGCTGTAGTACATTGTGAATATCCTGGCCGTATTCCTCCGTCATTGGTGCAATACGCATTCTGAGACCATCCGCATTGATACCCGCCAGATTTTGCCTGCCGTTCAGGTCAGGATCTCCCCCATTACTCAGGAAAACGTCAGCTGTCAGCACGGGTAACTGATCGGCGCGGCGCTCACCTTCCTGAAACTGCCTTACTGCTGACTGGGACAGGAGCGATTCCACACCCAATGCCTCGACCCGGTGCCGGCTGTCACTCAGCACAAGGTCAAGGGCCAGCAGAATCGTGCTTTTCCCGGACTCATTGTCCCCGACCAGAATGTTACGGTCATGAGTGAAGCGCAGGTCCAGTTCCGGAAACTTTTTAAAGTTTTGCAGCATAAGCCGCGTGATCAGAGGCATCTTTTATTCCTTTATATACCGCTGACTGAAAGAGTGTCCGGCTGCGCCAGACCGCCTGTTTTGTTTTACAGCGTTATCTTACCCAGTCTTCCAGCACAAGACCCGGTACCCGCTCAAATTCCCGCGTATTATTCGTCACCAGCACGGCACCGGCGGCGATGGCGTGCCCGGCAATGGCCGTGTCGTTCGGGCCGATCGGCGTCCCGGCCATTCGCAGCGCCACCTTAATCTCCGTGGTGGCGTCCACCGCAGCGCGATCCCAGGGCAGGATGGCATCGAGGCGGGCGCAGAACGCGTCGACCAGCTCGACGTGGCGCGGGGAGGCCTTCGGGCCGGTGGCCCCGAAGCGCATTTCAGAATAAGTGATGGCCGAGACAACGATGCGCTGGCCGCGCAGCACCGCCTGCTCCAGGCGCTTCAGGACGGCTTCCGGCTGCTCGCGCATGATGAACGAGCAGATACAGGTGTCGAGCATATAGGTCTTGTTCACAGGTTAAATCGTCCTTCGTCGCTGACAACGTCCTCGCGCTCCGCCATAAAGTCCGGGTCTGCCTTCTCGAACTGCGCGAACGAGCCCCAGGTCGGCCGGACGGGACGCAAAATAATGCTGTCCCCTTCCCGGACGATCTCCAGCTCGCTCACTCCCTCAAAATCCAGATCGCGGGGCAGACGAATGGCGCGGTTATTGCCGTTTTTAAAAATGGATACAGTTCTCATCATTTCCTCCTGGCCGACCGGCCTGTATGACTATGTTCAGTATATGCAGATGCAAAGCATATGTATAGTCATAGCATATGCAGATGGTAAGTATATGCGTATGCCACACCTATGCAGATGCCCGGCATATGGATATGTTGAACCTATGTTGTATTCTCTCTTTTCCCGGTCAGATCCGAAAAAAGCTAGTTCCGGATCTGCTTCAGCCCCGCCGGCGCGCAGCGGCCCCGCAAGACAAGATGTAGGGGTTCTACCAGCACAGTGAAGCTATATGTTGTGTTTCTCCCCTGCCCCGCGACCGGCCGCTCACCACCCTAAAAGGACGCTTTGCTTATTCCCTGACCGTGGTACACTTCCGGAAATTTCGCCAAACGTGAAAAGTCGGATCTCCGTGAAACGTGCATTCGGTAATTTAAAAGCGTGGTTATATGTCTACTTATTATCATTATGGTTAATATCGCTGAAAGTGATAATACGGTCGCGAATGGATGACGGCAGCGGGGATGATTTCATGCCGGGACTATTAAAAGAGAAATTAAATGGATACAGACAGGATTCAGTTCAAGATCGAAACACTGATACCCGTTCTCAAATCTTTAGGGCATAGCAGGCTTTGGTACCGAGCGATCAGCTACGGTTCCAGATATGAAGAACTGGAGTTTATCGTCAACCAGGAAAATGAACGTCTTGCTCAATGGAGCCCTAAGCGTCAAGGGTGGATTGTGACCGACAAGATTCTTTGCATTCCCTTAAACGGAAGTCTGACGCATCCTCCGGGTGTGCCAGTCGATGATGAATGGGTGTATTTCAGAATGCACAATGAACCTTTTAGCAGAAAGTCGCTATGAAAGGGATGACGGGATTTCTCAATAAAGGAACAAACATGGCTGACTGGTTTATTGCAACTGAAGGCGTGAAGGTGGTCAAGGACAGTGCCAGTCTGTGGCCGCAGATCATCACGGGGGTTTTGTCCGCCGGTGCTGCATTCGGTGGTGTGTGGTACGGGCAGTGGCGGATAACACAGCGAGAGAAGGAAGCAGCAGCAGCGAAGCTTGCCAGCGAACGTCTCTTTATCGCTACGGAGCTGGTCTTTATTCTTGAGCGGTTTGCACAGCGCTGCGTTGGCTCCGCCCAGGAGTCAGATGGCCCAGAAAAGTATGATCAATATGGTTATGTCAGGATTGAACACCCTATACCAGAAATTGATTACACATCTGTTACCGGGGACTGGCGGGCTCTTCCTTCGGACCTGATGTACCGGCTCAGCGAGTTACCGGTTCTAAGACAGGAAGCGGCCAGCTCCATTGATGCCACCTTCTATGAAAATACGCCTTTTGATGGTACTGCCGGGATTTCTGAGCTCAACCAGCAGGCCTCCCGCCTGGGGCTGAAGGCCATTCGCTTGTCCCGTTGTCTGCGACATCTCTGTGAAATGCCAGAAGATCGACTCTCGGAGCAGCCGTGGTCAGCGTGGCGCGTTCTCTGGCGTGTACGGGGGCGTTGTATTCAGAAACTGATGCATAGTCACCGGAGGAGCAGGAAGTTATATGCTTCACTTCAGCAACTGACTGCAGCGAGAGATAACTGATGGACAGGCATCAACTTCCGGCCCTTTCTGGCCCGCAATATTCGGTGCCTGTGGTGATTGACTATCCGGCTGCGCTCGCGCTGCGCCAGATGGCACTGGTACAGGACGATCTGCCAAAATATCTGCTGGCCCCGGAGGTGAGCGCCCTGCTCCACTACGTCCCGGACCTTCACCGCAAGATGCTGCTGGCGACGCTCTGGAATACGGGCGCGCGCATTAACGAGGCGCTGGCACTCACAAGGGCTGACTTTTCGCTGGCACCGCCCTGGCCGTTCGTACAGTTGGCCACGCTTAAACAACGAACCGAGAAAGCCGCCAGAACGGCAGGCCGCGCTCCGGCCGGCAGTCAGGTTCACCGTCTGGTACCGCTTTCTGATGCGAACTACGTCGGCCAGCTGGAGATGATGGTGGCCACGCTGAAAATCCCGCTGGAGCGGCGCAACAGGCGCACAGGGAGAACAGAGAAGGCGCGCCTCTGGGAGATCACTGACCGGACGGTACGGACCTGGCTTGCCGAAGCGGTTGCTGCGGCCGCAGATGACGGGGTGACGTTCTCTGTACCGGTGACCCCGCATACGTTCCGACACAGCTACGCGATGCACATGCTGTACGCCGGCATACCCCTGAAAGTATTGCAGAGCCTGATGGGTCATAAGTCCATCAGCTCGACGGAAGTCTATACCAAGGTGTTTGCGCTCGATGTCGCGGCGCGCCATCGTGTGCAGTTCGCCATGCCGGAAGCCGATGCGGTAGCGCTGATGAAACAACTTGAGAGGCGATAAAAACTGCATTCGCGGTTCTGTAACGTCAAGCTATGGCGCAGGAGTGGAAGACAGGCGTAAAAAAGGCCACTGGCGCGGCCTTAGTTAGGTATCCTGTGATATCAAACTGCTCTCTCTGCTAAGACTTACAGTGTAAATGCAGTAATTTATCTAATTCGCGTAGTCTAGCCAGATAGCCAGCACTCATTGCCTCCACTTATCGTAGTGCTTTGATATTACCAGCCCAGATCCAGCACAGCCAGCAGAACTGGACAGAATAGGCAGTATGTCTAACTTCTGGCCGCGGATATGATCGAGCCAGCAGTGCTCGCCGCAGCCGAGCGACAGGGCGAAGCCCCGAGTGAGCGAGGAAGCACCAGGGAACAAAACTTATAAATTCTGCTTACGCTAAATGCCTGAAAAATCACCTCCCCCTCGGGGTTATCCACTTATCCACGGGCATATTTTTATAAAGTACTTTTTTATTCTTTTTCTTAATTTTACACCTTTTAGGGAGCCTGAAAGCCGCGTACAGTGCGGCCTGATAGGGGGCCTGTATGGGCAACTGGTAAACATAATATGGGAAATTAATCACGTATCAGTGGGTTTTGTGTCAACAAGCTATGGGATACGCATCAACAAGCTATGGGAAAGAGGTCAAGTTCAGTTCTCACTTATCCACTTGTGGATAAAGTGCAGATTTTTCCGGTGGATAAGTATCGCGATAGCTTGCAATTTCTGTTTTCACTGTCATTATGGGTGGGTAAAAATTTACCCATAGGCATTGAAATGGATACTCAAGCACTCTTGCCAGCTACTAAAACGTTTAAAAAACGCGCCAGTATAAAGCAATCTAACGAATTGACCGAAGCTGCATATTACCTGCCTCTTCAGGCAAAACGTGTGCTGTGGTTATGCCTCATGCAGGCCTATTTTAATGACAGCCAGGAAGATGACTCTGACGTATTGCCGCTCTTCAAAATCAGCGTTTCCGATTACGTCAAATACTTCAATGTCGCTACGTCTGTCGCCAGTCGTGATGTGAAGGCTGGCGTAAATGCTCTGGGCGAATCAACGGTTACCTTTTATCCAAAAGAAGGTGAGTTTGAAGAAGTTAAACGTCCGTGGCTGGCTGAAGCAGGAATGAAGCGAGGCCGGGGTTCCTGGCAGATTGAATTTAACTACAAGGTCATGCCATTCCTTGTCGGCTTAACCTCCCAGTTCACTACCTATTCTCTCTATGACTGTGGCCAGCTTAATAGTGTTCGTGTCATCCGGCTTTATGAAAGCCTGTGTCAGTTCCGGAGCACTGGTGTCTGGATCACCACACATGACTGGTTATGTGAAAGGTTTATGCTCCCTGCCTCGCAGAAAAACAATATTGCTGAAATGAAGCGTACCTTCCTGGAACCTGCTCTGAAGAAAATTAATGAGAAGACGCCATTAAAGGTAACATATACCACTGAAGAAGATGGTCGCTTGCTGTTTAATTTTCTTGATAAAAAACAATAACCTGTATTTCTTATTTCCTCCCCCCTTAGTTTGTTGCTGACATATGGGGGGATACTAAACTTGCTGTATTTCCCATAGTGCTTGCCTAACTTGACCTGTTTCACGCAATCCCGGCTGTCCGCGTAGTTGACCTGTTTCCCACAGTCCCGGACGTCTGCAAAGTTGACCTGTTTCCCACAGTACGCGCCGTCCGCGGAGTTGACCTGTTTCCCATAGTCCGGGCCGTCCGCGAAGTTGACCTGTTTCCCACAGTCCCGGTCGTCTGCAAAGTTGACCTGTTTCCCATAGTCCGGGCCGTCCGCGGAGTTGACCTGTTTCCCACAGTCCCGGTCGTCTGCAAAGTTGACCTGTTTCCCGCAGTCCCGGCCGTCTGCAAAGTTGACCTGTTTCCCACAGTCTTGGCTGTCCGCGGAGTTGACCTGTTTCCCGCAGTCCCGGTCGTCTGCAAAGTTGACCTGTTTCCCACAGTCCGGGCCGTCCCCGGAGTTGACCTGTTTCCCACTGTCCCGGTCGTCTGCAAAGTTGACCTGTTTCCCATAGTCCGGGCCGTCCCCGGAGTTGACCTGTTTCCCACAGTCCCGGTCGTCTGCAAAGTTGACCTGTTTCCCATAGTCCGGGCCGTCCGCGGAGTTGACCTGTTTCCCACAGTCCCCGTCGTCTGCAAAGTTGACCTGTTTCCCACACTCCCGGCCATCCGCGAAGTTGACCTGTTTCCCATAGTCCGGGCCGTCCGCGAAGTTGACCTGTTCCCCACACTCCCGGCCGTCCGCGAAGTTGACCTGTTTCCCACAGAGGATGGAAAACTCTTCTTGTGCTGAGCGTAAGAGCTATCTGCCGGACGGTTCCTCTTCGCTTCCTCGCCAGTTCGCTCGCTACGCTCGGTTACATGGCTGCGGCGAGCGCTGCCTGATTCTAGTAGCAATCTTTCAGCATGCTAGCAGCAATAAAATAGATTGCTGCTAGCATGCTTCATGCAGCCGTCGGGGCTTATAATGACGTAGTTTCCAGACAGTGATTTTCTGGTGGTATAGCATAGCGCTCGTCACATGTTGTGCTGGCTGCATGATTGCTGCAACCTTGCCGCTATATTGCCGATATGTCGATGCAATCCTCAATGAGCTCTCTTTGATTATTGCTGCAAGATTGCATAAAGCTTGCTGCTTTCGTTATCGCTAACCTGGCACAAGTATTCGGCTATCCATTCCTGTACTCTTCTGAATGGCAAGATTTAATCTTGCTGCTAGATTTTTGATTATTGCAATCTTGCTGCAAGCTGTTATCTTGTTCCGGAAGAGTTACTTTTACTAACCTCAATCAGGTTTATACTAATGTTTGCTGCAAGATAGCAGCAAGTAAGGGGGGCTAGATGGCCTGGATAGTTGGTTTTATTTCCCAGAAAGGTGGTGTGGGCAAAAGCACTAAAGCGAGAGCGTTAGCGCGTGAAGCATCCGCCTGTGGCATCAAAACAAAATTAGCTGACCTCGACCTGGAACAGGCAACGAGTGCTGAGTGGCACCGCCGACGTCTGTCAGCTGGTTTGCCACCGGTTGCTTCAGTCGAAGTATTTTCAACAGCAAAGCAGGCCATAGAATCTGCCGGCGAGTTTGACCTTCTCATTCTTGACGGACCAGCTCGTGCAAGCAAAGGGACTTCGGAAATTGCTAAGGTGGCCGACCTTATCGTCCAGCCAACGGGGGCTTCCCTTGACGATCTTGTCCCGGCCATTAAAGTTTTCAACGCGCTGGTAAAAGAAGGCGTGCCACGTTCAAAACTGGTCTTTGCTTTAAGCCGTGTAGGTACCGAAGCGGAAGAGCTGGATGCTCGTGCATATATCAGTGAGGCGGGTTATGAAACTTTAGCTGGATGTCTTTTTGAGAAGCCAGCTTACAGAAAAGCGATGAACTCAGGACTTGCAGTGACAGAAACACGCTATAAAGGTTTAAACGAGAGAGCTGATGAACTTATCCAGGCGCTCATCGATAAGATTGGAGAAGAGTAATGGCTGATGCATCAAAACTTAAAACTAAAAGAGCCCGTGGTGGGCTGGGTGTACCCCCAGGCCCTGACGAAGTGGCTACCAGCCTGAACGCGCCTGAGATAGCTCCTGCAGTCGCTGCCACTGATGTACAGATACAGCAGGCGGACTTATCGCCAGTGCACCATGATCCAGTGGGTACGCAAACAGTGACCGAGGCATATACCCGCCGCGATGGCCGTTCTGCCAGAAAAACAAACAGGACGCTGGCATTTGCAACACGTGTCACACCTGCTTTCGACCAGGAGATCCGGGATATCGCAGAGCGTGAGGGGTTGAAACTGGTGGAAGTTCTGGAAAAAGCAGTTGAGGCATATAAGGAAAAACAGGGGTACTAATCCGGAATGCAGCAATCTTGCTGCATTCTTTTTATTGTTGCAATCTTGCAGCAAGATTTATGCTAGCTAAATGCTAGATTGCTGCAATATAAGTGATATAATACTCAAACTGAGTAATTAAACGACCCGGCGAAGTACGCAGTTTGAGTACTTACCTGCGGTTTATGAACGTATTTACTCAATGTGAGTAGTTATGGGGCGAAGATAAATACTCAAACTGAGTATCAATGGAGATAGGTATGAAAATTTTTTGCGATGATGGTTCTACAAACGTGAAACTTGCCTGGTTTGAAGGGAAGACGCTGAAAAGTGCGGTATCAGTGAACTCTTTCCGCCATAACTGGAAAGTCGAGGGCTTAGGCAGCAGTCGTACCTATAACTATCTGCTCGATGGCCGCAAATATACCTACGACCCGGTCAGCGAAGCTGCGATCAGCACGACTCACATTGAGTACCAGTACTCTGATACAAACGTGCTGGCAGTTCACCACGCATTACTGAACAGTGGAATTGAACCCCAGGAGATAGATCTCACCGTTACGTTACCTATCAGCGAGTTTTACACGGCCGACTGCCAGAAAAACACGCTTAACATTGAGAGAAAAATTAGCAACCTGATGCGGGAAGTCACCCTGAACAAAGGGGGAACTTTTACCATTAAAAGCGTTGAAGTAATGCCTGAATCACTCCCGGCTGTCTTTACACGTCTGGTTGCTGACAATGTGGGTCAGTACGAAAAATCACTGGTTATCGATCTCGGTGGTACGACCCTGGATGTCGGGGTTATTGTTGGCCAGTTTGAGGACGTTTCGGCAGTACATGGTAATCCTGATATTGGCGTATCAATGGTCACGAAGGCCACGCTCACTGCACTGAAAATGGCCAGCAGTGATACCAGTCCAATGATTGCTGACGAGCTGATCAAAAACAGGGAGAACCTGGATTTTGTGGGGCAGGTTGTAAATGAGGCTGCTAAACAAAATCTGGTACTGGATACCATTGATACAGCGATACATAAGCTGGGCGAGCTGGTTGTTGATGATTTGCTGCAGTATCGAAACGTAAACCGCGTATACATTGTTGGTGGCGGTGCCGCACTTATTGCCGATGCTGTTCGTAAGGCATGGAACCACCTTGGCGAAAAGGTTGTTCTTATGGACGAACCTCAGACAGCGCTGGTCCAGGCGATTGCACGCTTCAAAGCGGAGGAGTAATCGATGCACGACGGCGAAGAAAGAAAAAAACTTTCACTGTACCTTCACCCGGAGGACTCTGCCGATCGTCTTGCACTGGCTGAAATTGAAACTGTCCCCCGGAAAAACCGGGGGGAGTTATATCGGCAGGCTTTGATAACCGGCCTGATAATGCATCAGCTTGATGCGCGAATTCCTGCCGTGTTAACCGCACTATTCACCAGAGAACTGAATGCGGATGAGGTCATTAGTCAGATAGCACAGATCACAGGCTGGAAACCTTCTGTTGCTGATTTAAAGGACGTATTGGCGGCACTGGGAGGAAATCAGGAGACGTCTTCTCCCAAGCCCTCTGGGGATGACGTGGAACAGGCACGCCTGAAAGCTGCTCGGACTAAGATGCAAAATCTGATGTGAGATAGAATGCACTCCGTGAAATCTGCAACATTTTGCGGGGTAAGTACTCTATTTTTTAATCTCCGTATCCTCAGCAAAAACCTACTGTCGCGGCTGCCCGTTGCCAGGTCCTGCATCCGGCCGATAGCCTGTCCCGGTCTTGGGTGAACACTGTCAGATCAGCAGCGTATTCAGTATGACGTAATCCGCCACGCTGTCCGATCACAAAAAGTACGATCAGCGAAAAAGCAGCATTGGATAATTATTCCGAATATGCAGTTTTGTCTAGGCCAACACTGGGTTTCCGAGCGCCACAGAGCAGGGGAGGGGGGAACATAGTCGGGGGTGATAAAATAGATGGTAGGTCTGGCAGATGAAGGATGCACAATATATTGATTATCCAAAGAAACTGGATTTAACCGTATGAGTAATGGACATAAACATCAGTTTGACCAATCAGACAGTGTCGAGCCTTGATAGTAGCAGTTGTGTATGTCTCCTGAGTGTATGAAGTGGACCGGATTAACTAGCATCACAGCAGAATGAACGAATAACAGCGTCGTTGATTTGACTTAAGAGCGTCACATGCGATACGCGTAAATTACTATTACTTATTGTGATTGAATTACTATATAATCATAATTAATGTTTAGATAGCACTGAGGTGAACATGATGGATGATGAGCAATCACAAACATTAAATATGCTTGATGTAATGCAGCGTGACTCATATGTTGAAACAATATCAAATATATTAGATATATCTCAGGGTAACGAAGTATTAAAGGATTTACTTCTTCGCGGATTTTACCAGAACCCTAATCGAGTAGTTCACCATGAAAATAACTCACTTCTTAATAGATTGATTGCTGCAGGTAAAAAATCTGAATGGCTATGTGAGCATGATGGATGTACTAATCCTAGTATTTATTCTCATGAATTATCTGAAAGGGCTGTATTAAGCTATTTAGCGGATGATAACCATAAAGCATTTATCCTGCAACGCAACCTGAAGAATAATTCATTTGAATTTTCATTTGAGGATAAACACATACGTAACATTTCAAATTTTGCCGGTTACTGCAGTATACATGATGAAGGTTTATTTAAGTTGATAGATGATCCAGGTAGAGAGGTCGATTTAGAATATGTAAATTTACAAGCTTTAAAAATGATGAAACGCCATATGCTCGATCATGAAATCACCTTAAAAGTTGCTAAGAATATTGCTACTGAAATTAATAAAAAAATTGATGAAATTAAAGGGGCTGAACAAATTATTACGGGCCTTCAAGAAAGTTTTGATATTTTCCAGCAAGCAATTAAAGATATGGAAAGTTCATCAGAGGCGTTACGCGTATTTTATAACAACTTATGGGTTGGTATTCAGTTAAGAGAATATATCATTGATTACAGAAAAATCCCATGCAATAAGACTGGGTGGGTTTTCTCTCATTCGTTTGAGGTAATAGAAGAAGAAAGTCACGAACGTATCTTATCATTCATATTTAAGGTGGATGTTAATCAGCAGCCTGTGTTGATTCATGCCTGGGACAATACTACGTTAGCCAGTAAACATGAGGATTTTTATATCTCTTCTGAAAAAGTAATTGAGTGTATGTTGCTAAATAAAGAAAAGCTTGTATTTTCATTGGGCTTTTTAAAAACCATGGAGATAACGCATCTTGAGCGTTTACTTGACGATGAGAGCATATATAATAATGTGAAAAACCCTGTTTTCATTTTTCTTTTTAAAAAAATATTTCTCGATGAGTTAGAGGGTGATTTAGGTTAATACAATGTATTAATTATGAGTGTTGTATGGTAGTGTGTTTTTATTCTGGCTTGTCTATAAGTACAACCAGTCTAGGCATAACTGACAACAGCTATTTATATTGAAATCCGAAAAGGAGGGGATTATGAATGTTCACTTCTACTCCGTCAGACGAGTCAACCCAAGGCGACAGCTTCATGTCAGAACCTGATGTTCTTAAAACCATACTGGGGGATAAAGTGAAGATTGAACTCGATACACTTTCAAACTATCTCATAGCAACCCTTGAAAATCATGTTAGTCATTCAAAAAAAGAACCCGACTTGATGTGGATGATCCATGAGATGGACAGTTTTTTCCATCAAGAGGTTTTCGACCACGAATATGACGCTAACGCAGCAACTATGCTACTGGCGACGAACTCATACATGATGCTTTCAAATGCAGTTCTTCAGGCACTATCAGGTCATCGGGTCGCAGTGCTCCCAGTTGCCCGAATTGCTCTAGAATCAGCCTGTTATGCCTATCTCACATCATCCAGTGAGAAGATGAGTGAACTCTGGTTTAATAGAGATAAATCTAAAACTGCAAAGGATAACTGTCGTAAGGCGTTTACTATTGGAGCGACGGTAGCCAAACTAAAGCGCATCTCACCGGATATGTCTGACTACCTGAAAAAACTCTACGAATTGTCTATTGAATATGGCGCACATCCAAACATCAAAGCCATATCTCACCATCTGCGTGATGGCGGTTTGGTGGATGATAAGTGTCGCGTCTTTTCGCACACAGGTGTTTATGGGGAAAACAGTAATCAGGTAAATGGCGCCTTATTATTCTGTGTTGATGTTGGACAAGCCATTGCATTTCTGCTTTGTGCATCATCTAAAGAACATCCTATTATTAATGAGCGCATTCATTATTTTCAGAACTGGATGGATGAGAAAAATAATCTTATAGATAAAATTTCAGCAGAGTTTTATTAACATATTGCTTAGTAAATAGATGCGGTTTGATGGATTGAATTCTCTGGCCTTGTAGAGTCTGTGGTTATTCCGTTTGGTTTTTTAAATTCAATAACAAGCTGTTTTCATTATTTAAATGAGAGTGCGTTTGTCGAGTGATGTCGCTATGCAACATAAATGTATTGCCAGAAAAAATGTTATATCACTTATTTCGAAAGGGAATGACAAACCATGACCAAAGAAGAGTTAATGAATATGCCTCATAGATAAAGATAGAAAAATACATAACCACTATTAAAAAATCTAAATCCCTTTTTTCTTCTTAATTTATACCATCTCTGATGGTGGCAGTGTATTTTTTCCGGCGTTGCAGTTCTGATTTGAACGCCTCCAGCTGACGGGTATTGATTTTTGTCCACTCGGGGCTGGTTATACCGCTTAGAGAAAACACCCGCACGCGCCATTCAAGACCTTCACATTTAGCAACACGCTGAACGTTTTCGATATCGAAGTAGGAGAGTGGGTATATTTGGAAATACCGAACCCATAAAATGTTGATCACAGGTATGGATATGATGGCCAGAGTTATTAGAATTTCCAAGTTTATTCCTTGAATTCGTCTTAATTGATTGTTAAAGCAGCGTTCCCTAGTATTTTAAACGATGGATTCTTTTTCTTTTCAGGGAAGGCAGCATGAGCTATCCATAGCTCATCGATGAATAATTTTTCCTGTTTTACATGTTTGATTTGTTCACTTTTTTTTTCATTCATTATGCGTTATCTCATCCTTTCGCTGGCCAGATTGTACACGTCACTACGCTCACGCTTTCCTACAGCAACAACTGCGATAATTAAATGATCATCTATCACCTGATATACTAGGCGAAAACCAGATGCACGAAGTTTAATTTTATAGCAGTCCTTTATCCCTCTCAGCTTTGCTGAGGGGATATGCGGTTCGTCACAGCACTTCTTCAGTTTCTTCGCAAACTGCTGCTGAATGGCCTTATCCAGCTTTTGCCATTCTTTCAGAGCATCTTCCCTGAATTTGACCGTATAAGTCATAGATAAGTGTCCAGATCCACGTCAAGCAGCTGCTGATTACTGCGTTCTGAAACCAGCTTTGCCAGTTCCTGATCATCCATGGCATCAAGCATCTTCTCGTAAAGCTCTGCCGGGATACAGTAAAAAGCGGGTTGGTTACGGTTCAGAATAGCGACCGGGAAGCCGTCGCCGGCACTGACTGTCGCCATCGGGTTTTTTTTAAGTTCGCTTATGCTCGCGCTTGTGTCACTCAGAATAATGTTGGGCATAGTGTACCTTTAAGACTTATTAAAAGGTCTCAAATATAGTCCTCATATGACCAGTTAACAAGTCTTTTAAACAGTGGATGTGCAAAATACCCTGAGAGCGAGGGCACTGGTGCTCTCCCCCATCTTGGTGGCCATGCAAGCCAGACACGGGCTGAGCCACTCCGGATTAAAACCTGGCAACCGGTAACTCTTTCCAGCGGGTTGTATATGCTGGCGACAGCATCTCCCGCTTCATCTGCCACTCAGGAGCAATACCTCTGCCGGCAAACCAGACTTTCCCGAGTCCGGAATGATTAATGCCGTCGAGTACCTTCATCAGCGCATCGCTGTGCGGCCGTGGCTGCACGTCATCGAACAGATTCAGCTGCGCGACGCCGTTCGGACTGAAATCATTGAGCATTATCCCCGCTTTTGCGTAGCGGTGGCCATCGAGCCAGATCCTGTCCAGAGACCTGACCGCTGCCGCGATAATGTCCCGGGTGTCACGGGTAGGGGTGTTCAGTTTTTCCGTGGCCACGTTACCGTAATACGGCTCATTAACCGCAAAAGGGGATGTCTTGATGAAGGTACTGATATGCCGGCAGTACTGTCGCTCACCGCGCAACTTTTCCGCCGCGCGCTCGGCATACTGGCAGACGGCCTGGCGCATTTCTTCGTAGGTGGTGATCCGCTGCCCGAAGCTGCGACTGCAGACAATCTGCTGTTTCGGCGGCGGCGCTTCCTCCAGTGAAATGCAACTCTCGCCGTTCAGCTCACGTACCGTGCGCTCCAGCACTACGTTGAAGTTTTTCCGGATAAATGTGGGGTTCGTCAGCGACAGCTGCAGGGCGGTGGTGATCCCCATAACGTGCAGCTTTTTCGCTATCCGGTTCCCCACGCCCCAGATTTCTTCCACCGGCTGCAGGCTGAGTAATTTTGCCGTTCTGCGTGGATTATCGGGCGACAGCGCCAGCACCCCCCTGAATTGTGGCCATTCCTTTGACGCCCACTGCGCCGATTTGGCCAGTGTTTTTGTGGCGCCGAAGCCGACACCGATCGTCAGTCCGGTTCCACTGAGAACATGCCCACGCAGCTGCCTGCCAAAATCCTCCAGATCCATACAGTGGCCAATTCCCCGGGCATCCAGGAAACATTCGTCAATTGAGTATTGTTCGACGCGGGGCGACAGATCTTCCAGCAGGGCGACCACACGGTTACTCAGGCTCGCGTAGAGCTCGTAGTTGCTGGAAAAAACGTACAGTTTTTCAGGAAACTGCGCCTCTTTGAGCTGGAACCAGGGGGTTCCCATCTTTATACCCAGCCGTTTGGCTTCAGCGCTCCGGGCAATAACGCAGCCATCGTTGTTACTGAGAACGACGACAGGTTTGCCGCGCAAATCCGGCCTGAAAACCTTCTCGCAACTGGCGTAGAAGGAGTTGACGTCTGCCAGGGCGAACATCAGTCTGCCCTCCGGGTTTTATGAATGAAGGCCGTCACCACGCCGAAAATTTGCAGAGTTTCTGGATCCGGGTACAGGGAAGGGAAGTCCGGGTTCATCGCCTGCAGGGCTGGCCGCGGCGTCAGAAGCAGGCGTTTTACCGTAAATTCACCCTCAATTTCCGCGATAACAATATCCCCGTGCCGCGGCTGTTCTGCTTTATCCACGACCATCAGATCGCCGGAATAGAGGCCAATATCAGTCATTGAGTTGCCAATCGCTCTGACAAAATAGGTGGAGTGGCGCCGGTGAATGCAGTACTCATTCAGATCCAGTTCAGACTCAGTGTAGTCTGCTGCCGGTGACGGAAAACCCGCAGGGCATCGCTCTGTGAACAAAGGAATTTTTACTATGCTGGCTTCTGATACTGCAGGAATGAACTTCATCGTTTTTTTCCTTCGCTTAAAACTGTATATATATACAGTATTATTTTGCGAAGGCCGTTTTTTTTCAAGTCATCTTGTTGCCGTTGTCTGTAACCATTTGCTGTTCCTGCAAAAACAGGGAAATTTCAGAAGGATCACTGCCAGCCCGGAGAATCGTTATCTAATAAAATGTAATATACTGAAGTACAGTGCATTTATTCTGAGTGGAGTGATTATGAATACGGGTTTAAGGCAGGTTCTGCGATATGCAGGCGTCCCGGTTGACGCCGCTGAACCGGTGCGCCGGCAATTCGGTAGCCGCCTGATTTTAATCGTGACGGTTGCTCTCCTTCCGCTGTTGATTGTTGACGTCCCTCAGTGGATATTTGTGCTCTCCCAGATTATCTGGGGAAGCGGTATGTATATTGGTATCTCCGTGGCCAGTGATAAACCAGATCGCCGGTAAGCTCAGAACGAGAGATCTCCTGGCCCGCTAAGTGACGGGCAGCTGATAAACCGGCGCCGTGCCATCAACACCGGATAAGGACGTCGCCGGCTTGTCGTTGCCGCCGGCTCCGCTTCTCCCGGCCCCATTCCTCCGGTCTGTGGCCTGATTCCTGCGTCTGTCGCGTTGCGACATTTGCTTCCGCTTTTCTCCCTGCGGTCGAAATACGGGTTATAGAAACCTTTTATTCAACCTCCTTCATCGCGACGGGTAGTGCCGTGCCTTCACTTTAGCCCGGCTGCTGCAGATGCAAGGGTTCGCTGACGCCGCCATCCTCGCCCGGTCGCAGTTTTTTTATGATGCTCGCCGTTCTTCCCGTCGTTTTCTCGCTCAGGTTTCGCTCGAAAACCGTCCAGACCAGCTTCGTGCTTTATCTGCGCTGCGGCCTCCGGTGTCGCCCCTGCATCTTCCGCTTTCCGCCGGGCTGTCGTGTCGGCACGGCACAACCCGGTGCCGCAATCTTATGAACCTGTGGAGGTTGCTATGTATCATGCCCGTCAAACCATGCTGAATGTTGAGGAGTCCGACCGTCTCTCGTTCCTGCCGGATCTGTTTGGTAACGATTTTCTGGCCGGAGAGATGCAGGTCTATGCGCTCGCTGAGAAACACATCACCGATTACTGCGGAGGCTTCTGGCATTTCATCCGTATTCCGGAGGGCGGCGGCTACATGATGCCTGACGGTGACCGTTTCCATCTGACTAACCCGGATAACTGGTTTGATCGGTCCGTCAGCGCGGATGCAGCCGGAGTTATCATTACGGCGCTGGCGATCAACCGCCGTATCTGGCTGCACCATGAACGCGGTGATGCTGCCCTGACACGCCACCTGATGCTGCGGGAATCGCAGCTGTGGAATTTCATTGACTCTCATGACGAATGCGCTGCTATTTACGCGGCTCTGGACTGATACTATATCGGGGCGCCCGACGCCCCGTTTAAGGTCTTAGACGGCACGATCTGTGGGGAGCTTACCCGGCTTCGCAGATCGGTGCGGCCGCGCGAAAATCCTGGCAGGCTTCGCCTGCCGGTGAGGCTGTTCGCCACGCCTGCGGCGCTGCGTACTGGCCTCACCTCAACAGGTCGCCAGTTAAGGATTAAGAGCGTAATATCTGCGTAACCTTTCTTCTTTTGCGGAATTTGCGTATGTCGCAGTGGAATATTGCCTCTTTTTCAAAGGAGGAGCAGGACAAAGTTGCCGTCGATAAGGTGGCTGCTGCTGTTGCCTGGCAGGAGCGCATGAACAAGCCCGTCATGCCGGAACCTGTTGAACGGGAACAGCCTGAACACCTGCGCGAATATTTCCGTGAACGGCTCCACGTACATCGACTGAACAGTCAGCAGCTGCCGCGCGCAAATGCACCCGAATATAATAAACCGGGCGATGATCAGCAGAATTGATTTTCTCACTTAGTGTGTCCAGGGAGGGTAATCTGTGCGTATGTCTCTGATGTTTGCTGCCGTGACGCTTTTAACCGGTATTAACCTGTTTTTTATTCCGTTTCAGCCTGTTCCGGCCCTGTGGGGGGCTATCCTGGCCGTTGCTTTTGTTCTGATTAATGTCGTGGCGGATAAGCTGCGCCTCTGGAGTGGTATTGCGTGGATTATCGTTGCCGGCATCATCATAACGCTGATGCTGAAGGGGAAAGAGCCGGGTGACGAATTTCGTGTCCTGATCACCGTTTTCGCTTTCCTGGCTTCAATCTGGTATAGCGTTGCGCAGTTCAGGAAGGAAAATCAGCTCCGTTCCTGACGCCCCGTCTGGTATGCCGCCGGTTTATCATGGCTTCTTTCCGGCGGCATGAAAACATATTCTCTCCAGCCTGCATCTTTACGTTTCCTGTTTGCTCACTGCTGTCTGTCTGCTTTCTCTTTCTCTTCCTGCTGTGATGCCTCTTTTTAACCCTTAAAGGCTTTAAAAGCACACCCATACTGGACACCTTCGGCTCCCGGCCAGCTGCGCTGTCCGGTCGTCGAGCCACACTCCGCCAGGGCAGCTGCTTCGCACCTGCCGGGCTCCGCCGAACCCGCAGGCGGTTTCGGGCCTGACGGCTAGTGTCTGATGTCTGAAGTCAGGGTCAACGGCAGCGCTTGCTGCGACCGTTCCGGCCGCGCCGCTTTCACCGTGCCGGCGATAAAGCTGCCTGCACTCTGCAGGGCAACGCCGTTTCGCGCCCGCGCTCTTCGTCGTTGCGGCGGGTGCCTGCTCCTTCCCCCTGGCGCCGTATCCCCCGTTTGAGTCCATTCGCCTGGGCTGAGACAACCACAGTCGCCATCATCCGTCCAGGGTAAATGGCACGCGGTAAACCGCGCCCTGGACAGCTGCTGTCGCCCGTGCTCGTTTACGCCCTTGCGGCGAACGGCTCTCAAACGGGTGAAGTTAATACCAGGGGGCAGGTTCAGCAGGTCCCCGCACAAAGTCAAAACCGCGGCCCCGGCAACTCAACGGGTGATGGTTTTTAAAGACAAAACAACAGAGTAAGGAGATTCATCATGGCAGCACGTGGCGTTAACAAAGTCATTCTGGTCGGACATCTGGGACAGGACCCGGACGTGCGTTACATGCCCAACGGGGGCGCAGTGGCCAATCTGACGCTGGCCACGTCTGAAACATGGCGTGACAAGCAGACGGGAGAGATGCGCGAAAACACCGAGTGGCACCGTGTTGTCATGTTCGGCAAGCTCGCGGAAGTGGCGGGCGAATACCTGCGTAAAGGCGCACAGGTCTACATCGAGGGCCAGCTGCGCACCCGCAACTGGCAGGACGATGCCGGAGTCACGCGCTACGTCACCGAGGTGCTGGTCGGCCAGAACGGCACCCTGCAGATGCTCGGCGGCCGCCGTGAATCCGGTGAGCCTGAGAGCGCCGCGCCGCAGAGTCCTGCCACCCCGGCACAACCTGCTCAGGCCCCGGCTAAATCCCCGAAAGCGAAGGGCGGTAAGAAAGGCCGTCAGGATGCGGCTCCGTCTCAGCAACCGCCTCAGCCACTCCCGGATGATTTCCCACCAATGGATGACGATGCGCCCTTTTAAACCATGATGAACACGCCCCGTTCAGGCGGGGCAGAGAAGGAGAAACATATGGACCATAACGTTTTGTCCCCGCTTGAATCCATGCCGGATGGCACGTTTACCCGCGAGCAGGCTCAGATTGTCGCCGCGCAGTATCAGAATGTGGCGATTGAAGATGACCAGGGACCCATTTTCGCCTTGTCGTCCGTCATCAGGATGACGGCAGCATGATCTGGCGCGTCTGGAATTTTGAACCGGGCGGTGAGTACCTGATGAACCGCTATATCCGGGACTACGGAGTACGCAAAACGCAATAAGCCGTAAGAGGTGCCGGGCAGATGGGCCTGCCCGGCAGACATTAATCAATATCGGAGAGAAATTAATTATGTCAGTGACCGAGTCTAAAGCAAAAGCAACGGTTAAAACCAGCAAAAAAACGGTGAACCCTGCCGAAGCCGCCGCCCTCAAAGCCGCGCTTGAGGCTGCTCAGATTGAAATAGTGCCGCTGTCGTCGCTGGTCAAATCCCCGCTGAACGTTCGCACGATCCCCTATCCGGCTGACAGTGTCCGGGAGATGGCTGATTCCATCATGGCGATCGGCCTGATCCAGAATCTGGTGGTTCACTCGCTGCCGGACGGTATGTCAGGTGTGGCTGCAGGTGGCCGTCGTCTTGCCGCCCTGCAACAGTTGCTCAGCGAGCAGCGTATCGATGCCGGATATCCGGTTGTCGTCAAGCGTGTCAGTGACGACCTGGCGGTGGTCGCCTCGATTGTCGAGAACGACAAGCGTGTGGCCATGCACCCGGCAGAGCAAATCAGCGGGTTCCGTACCCTCTCAGAACAGGGGAAAACCCCGGCGCAAATCGGGGACCAGCTGGGCTACAGTGCCCGTCACGTTCAGCGCATGCTGAAGCTGGCAAACCTCGCCCCGGAACTGATTACCCTGCTGGCAGAGGACAAACTCGACGTGGAGCAGTGTCAGGCCCTGAGTCTGGAGAGCGACCCGGCACGTCAGGTGCAGGTGTATGACCAGGTGAAAACCTCATACGGCAGCACACCCGCTCACCTGCTGAAGCGGGCCATCACGGATACGGAAATCGCCGTAACCCACTCCCGCTTCGTGTTTATCGGTCGTGAAGCGTATGAGGCCGCCGGGGGCGTGGTGCGTGAGGATCTGTTCAGCGCCCAGGAGGGAGACGGAACGGCGGACGGGGTACTGGTTGAGCGTCTGGTTCAGGAGAAGCTGGCGGCGGCTGCGCTGGCCATCGAACAACAGGAAGGCTGGTCATGGTCACTGGCTCGTGAGGGATCCGTCAGAAACTACGGCGATGACCGCGAGCATTATCTGGTGCTGCCGGCGCCGGAGGGGGAATTCAGCGCTGAGGAACTGCAGCGTCTTGATGAACTGTACGCCACGATGGAGGCAACGGAAACCTTTGAGGACGAAGCCGCCATTCAGGTGCTGATCGATGAGATTGAAAATGCCGCATCGGTTCGGGCGTGGACACCGGAGCAGAAAGCGGCCTGTGGCGTGGTGGTCAGCCTGTATGACGGTGAGCTTTGCGTCCAGCGTGGTGTGCAGAAGAAGATCCAGACGGCGGCATCTGACGGCGGGGAGCACGGTGGCGAGCAGGCTTCTGTGCATGTGGTCACCCGCAGTATGCCGGATGCAGCAGAGGGTATCAGCGTGCCGCTCCTGAAAAAAATGTCTTCAGAAAGGACACTGGCGGTTCAGGCCGAACTGGTTAAGCAGCCACAGAAAGCCGTGGCCCTGATGGTCTGGCGGCTGTGCAGCTGCGTGTTCGACTACTGCACCACCACCCGGCACCCGTTTGTCCTGCGCCTTGAGGTGCATCACAGCGGCCTGACCAGTGAAGCCCCGACCGGAGAGGACGGTCAGGCATGGCGGTATCTGATGCAGGAGAAAGCCCGTCTGGAAGCCCTGCTGCCGGAGGGCTGGCAGAAAGATTTCACCACCTTCTTTACCCTCGACGGACAGACCCTGATGTCGCTGATGGCCTTCTGTACCGCCTGTTCCGTCGATGGCGTCCAGACCCGTGAATGTGGCCATACCCGCCGCAGTGACCTCGATGGCGTGGAGGCGGCGCTCGGGTTCCATCTGCGCGACTGGTGGCAGCCGACAGCGGATAACTTCCTCGGGCTGCTCAGCAAGGCCCAGATTGTGGCGGCACTGAAGGAGGCCGGGCTGACCGGAGCCGCCTCGGATGCCGAAAAAATGAAAAAGGGTGATGCTGCCAGCCATGCTGAACAGTGGCTCTCCGGCTCCCGCTGGGTACCGGGCTGGATGCAGTCCCCGGATGCCGTAACGCCGGACGATGCACATGCTGTCCCGGACACTGACAAACCGACTTCCCACGCTGCCTGATAACGGAGACGCCGCCCTGCGGGGCGGCGATAAGGAGACTGAAAATGAAAACGTTACTGACTCTGGATGTTCTCAAAACCATGTCCGCTGACGAGCTGGAAGACTACCGTGCAGCCGGTGAAGATTTTCGCCGGGAGCTGAGCCACGCTGTCATGCGCGATCTGACCTCACCGTCCGGCTGGTCCGTGAATGCCGAGTACCGGTGCGAATTTGGGGGCTTTTTCCCGGTGCAGGTCCGCTTTTCTCCGACCCATTGCCATTTTGATGTCGCTGTCTGCAGCCCCGGAGAGTTGAGTGACCGCTGGATGATCGTCTTTGTGACACGTGCTGGCCAGCCGTTCTCTGTTGTTCGCAGCATGGAAGAATTTAACCCGGCGTTGATCTCCCACACGCTGGCATTGATAGCGTGTCTCGATACTGACGGATATTCCTGCGCCAGTATCATAAGTACGCTGGAACAGGAGGGCGCACAATGATCCCTTCGTCCCGTTCCCTTGTCACCCTGCAGCCTGCCAGGCAGGCTGCGCTGCAGGCCATCATGACCGTGGAGAATGCCCGCCAGCGCGGTGCTCGTCTGTCTGCAGCGCCACACGTGCGTACCTTTCTGCGCCTGCTGACCGGGAACAGCCGCATGAACACGACCGTGGCGCAGCGCATTCCCGGCCTGAACTGGGACCCGAAGCATCGTCTGAGCAGTCTTAAGCAGGTGGAAGAGGCACTCGATGCACTGATTGCCAGTCACGGAGAGTGCTGTCCGCTGCCGCTGCCGGTTGATGTTCAGGCCGAACTGTTCCCCGAGGTGCAGCACAGCCGGACTGAGCGCCGGAAACAGCGCAGCAGCCTCGCCTTTACCCGTAAGATGCGTCGGGAAGAACGCGCATTGGCGCATCACTGGCGGTTACGGCAGAACCTGCTGGGACAGGCCGTCACGGAGCTGAATTTTCAGTCACCGGAAACCGTCTGCACCTGGTACACCCGGTGGAGCGACGAGTTTGACGCGCGTGAGCTTGCACCTGCCTTCTGGCACTGGCGATCGCGATATGCTTCGCTGGCCTCTCTGGACTGGCTGCGGGATGCCGGGGAGCCGCTGTGTGGTGTCATCCATGAAATCAGCTTCATTGTGAGAGAGACGCCGGAGTCTGTGCGTCAGGCAGAACGCTGGCAGGTCCCGAACAAGCTGACACACCGGAGCCACGGATGAAGTGGCGCTATTCCCTGCGCTGGAAACTGCCGCACAGGCCCTGCCCGGGTCCACTGGAGCTGGTTTCCGTTGTCGTGGAGGCAGGGCAGGCGACACCTGAAGAAGTGATGTCTTGCTGGGTGGCGGGCGCTGGATATGCGGTATGCGTGGATTTTCTCGACGAGAGGCAGATTAAGCGATGGAGCGACGAGCGGAAAGCCGCCGCCCGCCACCGGAATCTGGTGCGCCGCATCAACAGGATTGCGCCCTTGTTTGCCGACGAGCTGATCGAGCGGGAGCTTGAGAGCAGACCCGGATATTTTCGCGGCAAATCAGAACGATGATGGCGCGATACCTGGTCAGTCTGGCAGCGGGTAAGGTATACTGGCAGTGGCGCTTGAGGCTTTTTGCCTCATGACGTAAAGGTGGTTTGTTACCGTGTTGTGCGGCAGAAAGCAGAAAGCCCCGAGTAATTTTTTCAAATTAACCCGAGGCCCACTGAATGTCTAGTCAACACCAGTATGGCCTCTTACCGTGCAATTTGCAAGGAGGAGTACACCATGAAACTACCGCGAAACACCCTGGTCTGGTGCGTATTAATCGTGTGTTTAACGCTCTTGATATTCACATGCCTGACCCGGAACCGCTTATGCGAAGTCCGGCTGAAGGACGGGAACAGGGAGGTCGCGGCAAGCCTGGCTTACGAATCCAACGGTAAGTAGCAACCTGGAGGCGGGGGAAACCCCGCCTTTTCAGGGCTGCGTTGGTCTGACATGCCTGAAGCGCCTTTATGAAGGGGTTACCGTTCGCCGGTAGCCCCTTTTTCCTCTATCTATTCATGTTAAGGCTAATGTACGCATCCATTAGCTATTACCGGGAAGGTTATTTTTCCCTGTTCCGTGCTGCACGGATGCCTGTCTGATAGTGCTTTTTCACACTTGCAATATCACTCAGGGTGGAGGCCTGACAGGAGTATGCGGCAAGACGGTAGCGGGAAGCTATTTCATCCAGGATGGCAGGCGTATTATCGCGGCTGCGGTGCTGGCGACCCTTCTGCCCAAAAGTGGCAACAATTATGTCCTGGCTACCCGAGCGGCCGAAAAGGCGCATACAAAGGCGCTTTACAATAAGCGGGGTTAAGTCCAGATCGATGCTGTCAGCTATCTCAAAAATAAAACTCAGCATCCGGTACGTTTTATAGCGCTTAACTGCTGCGCTGAGGCGTGCGGCTCGCTGAGGCAGTTCCCACGAATCATCAGAATAACGCTGCAGTTCAGCCTGATAATCCCGGGTCAGATGTTCGATTGTGTACGTAAAGTTGCGGTAAAAGTAAGCGCGAGACTGTTCAGTCTGTGATTCCTGAGCCATTTTATGCACCAGTTGTTAATGCTAATGGATGCGTACATTAGCATTAATATTTACTGCGCTTAAATTTTGTTCTTCTTGCTTGATTGTGTATGACTTCTGTCATACAGTTGTCTGTGTAATGAACAGCAATTGTTCCACTTAACTCAGTGAGGCGAAGCGCAGTCGCGGGTGAGCCAAAGGAGAGCCAGCATGAACTTCACGATAAAATCCCGTAAAACCGGCGAAATTTTCAGTTTTTACGCACCCGACAGTGGTGGCTATGTTCACCTGGAGTCCCCGGGACGCCCAGGTAGCACAGGTGCTCAGATTTGCCGTGGGGGAGGGTTTATGGGGAGTACGCTTTACTGTGACGCTTCTGATGACGATCTTGCCAGTGTTGCCCGTAAATGGTACCGACAGTTCGTGAGGGAGCGGCGCAAATTCTTAATGATGTCGGGCCAGTATTCTGAGGTTGACCAGTGAAAAAAGAGATCTCCCGCAACCCCTCTTTCACGCCTTCGCCTAAGCTGCGAGCGCATCTGAACTCCCACAGGGAAGGGGTGACTGAACGGCTGAATAATATCTTTGATCGCTATGCGCATCTGGTTCGCGCCTGTGCCCTTCCTCTCGATGACGACGAAACACAGGTTCTGCTTAATGTTCTGAATGGCTCCGTTGTGGAACCCGCCTTTATTGAATATCTGGCTCAGGAAATTCGGGACTCGGATGATTATCTGGAAGGGATACCCGCAGCTAAATCACTGTATGAAAAGTGTCAGTCAGCGACCTATCCGCAATTGCTGGCCACCGTCGAACGCCTGGAACGATAAGAAAGGCATAACAACACTGGACCCCTTCGGCTCCTGGCCAGCTGCGCTGTCCAGTCGTCGAGCCACACTCCGCCATGGCAGCTGCTGCGCACCTGCCGGGCTCCGCCGAACCCGCAAAGCGGTTTCGGGCCTGACGGCTAGTGTCTGATGTCTGAAGTCAAGGTCAACGGCAGCGCTTGCTGCGACCGGAACGGTCGCGCCGCTTTCACCGTGCCGGCGATAAAGCTACCGGCACTCTGATGGCGCCACGCCGTTCCGTCGTGTCGGGTGTGTTCATTCTCATCCCTTCCCCTGGTGAGTCATCTCTCGTCCGTTCCCCGGCGAAGGGCTGGTCGTAGCACCGCCGTGTCGTCACCCAAGGGGTAAATAAACTCCGCCAAAAACTTTTTGCCAGGGACCGCAAAAACTTTTTGTCTCCGCCCCTTGTTCTCCTCCTTACGACGTTGCTCCTTTGCCCTTTGCCGCCAGGGAACTCACCGAGAGATGGATTAACCACCAGACCAGAGGAAAAGCAGAATGAACACACAGAACGTCAACGTCAAAACCGCCACCAAAGAATCTACCGAAAGATGGGTTGAAAACCTTCTGGCCAACGCGATTAGCGAGCAAAAGAGCCTCCTTATGTATCTGGCGGAGCTTAAAAACAAGCGCCTGAGAGAAAGCGAAAGAAGTGAACTGGTATGGGGCACGTTGATGCGTATGGCTGATAACGTCCTGGGGGCGGGAGTGGTTGACTGGCACGCTGACGTTCTGCAGGTGCATTTCGGCGTTGCACAACCGTGGCTTCAGTCCCGGAAACTCGTTGAGCTTCTTTATGGTGATATCGGTGAGGAAGCGTGGAATGACGCACGCAAATACATTGCTGACTCAATGCGCGCTGAACGCCATATGCCATGAATCTGCTTTTTTACCCAACATCTGGCGGTCCGGGGGCCGCCGGTCATCCACATAAGGAGAGATGTATGAACTTACACCTGATCGAATCCTCTGCAGTCCTGGGAATGCAGACCACCGCAGAGGCAGAACGTGCGTACTGGTTGAGTCGCCGTAACGATGCGGTGAAAGCACCGGAAGAAATCGACGTTCATGCCTTTCACGAGGCGCTGGGCCTGATGTATCCGCTCAACTGGTCAACAAGTGAGAACGGCGAGTGGGAAACGTTCATGCTGCAGGAGATGGTCTGCTGTGACGTGACAGAGATATACGCCCGCTACGGAGCCAGATATTTCCGGCTGCGGGATGTGTGCAACCTGAGCCATGCGCAGATTACAACGCGCATTAAGGAGGAATTTAACCTGTTCCGGAAATGAAAAAAGCAGGGAAAACCCTGCTTTATCCACGCCGTAAAAGTCGCGGTAACGATTTTTTCGGCTGTTCAAATTAACTTAGAGGTACATATGAACCTATCCATTCTTTCACCTTCCACTGAGGCTGTAAAGCCCCGTCGTCATCCACGTATCCAGCGAGACGATATTGCGGCCCAGGAGATTGATCCGGCGCTGAAAGCCTTCGGGCGGCATATTGCCCGCAGTATTCGTAAGGGGCGCGGCGTTCATATCCCCGCGATGAACAACACCGCCTTCGGGCAGGTACTCCGCACGCTTGAACTTAAACGCGCATGTAACTGATAAGGTGAGCCGCTCCTTCGGGAGCGGCAACAGCGGAGATAATGTTATGTCACAGCTGAGTTTTGCCGATGTGTTCAATCTGGCCAGAGATACTGCGGATAACAGCCCTGTCATTCAGGCAGGGCAGCAGATCGCGGAAACGGTGCCCACGGTTCATCGTATGATGAGCGAGCAGTACAGCCGGGGCCGTTTTATCCGCGTATTTAAGGATACGGGCCGCCATCTGGGGCGCTGGGAAGTGTTCAGTGATTTTCTGTCGCTTGCCGCCAGCGAGCTGGATATGGCCCGGATACGAACGCCGGAGAGCATGGAGCACTGCCGGAAAATCTGCGCCCGGTACGAGGCCACCGACATCGCGAACATGCAGGAAATGTTCTGCCTGATGGTGTGTGCGCTGGAGGCGAAATTTCATGATTTCCTCGGCGCGATTTTTATGGAGCTTGAGCTGGGTGATAACTTTCGCGGGCAGTATTTTACCCCGTATTCCGTGCAGTGTCTGATGGCGCGAATGCTGATGCCAGGCGTCAGAGACACTATCCGCCGGGAAGGGATTGCCACCGTCAGCGATCCGGCGTGTGGGGCCGCAGGGATGCTGATCGCCTATGCAGAGTGCCTGCTTGAAGCGGATATTAACCCCTCCATGCACATGTTCGGCAGCTGCATTGACATCGATCCGGTGGCGGCAGATATGGCATTCATCCAGCTGTCACTGCTGGGGATAGCAGCGGAAGTGGTGACGGGCAACACGCTCACGATGCAGATCCGGCGGGTCAGGTATACCCCGGTTTTCTACCTCAATGACTTTGAAAAACGACTGGCAGATCTGCGCCGGTTCAGGGCTATGCGGGACTTTATGCGCGGAATACAGGAGGCCGCGTAAATAACCGGAAGGGCAGGGGATAACCTGCCCGACTGCGCTGAAAGGCCGCAGCGCCTGTGGCGCTGAATAATACCGGCTGCGCTACGCGCCGCCCGTATTACTCCGGCGCGGTATTATCTCATCAATATTCTTTATTCATCTCTGTTACATCGCTTCCGCTATTCTGCTGTGTATCTCTTCCGCTATTTATCTCTGATGAAAGATTAAATAAATACTGACCCGGGCGTCGTCCCTGTCGGGACACGGCTGTCGTGAACAGAGCCAGCAAGCTGTCTCTGCCCTGTCGGGCTTCCATCCTGACGCAAATTCAAAATCTCGCTTGCTGCATCCTTATCAGGATGCGCCGCTCTCACCGTGGCGATAAATACCCGCCACTCCAGGGCCTGAACGTGAATCCGATAAACACCGGATTGACGTTCAGGGTTGTGCGCATTCTCACTCCAGCTCGATATCGCCCGACTTCATCTTTCGCGGAGGGCTGCTTTTAGCATCAGCCGTGGAGGAAATAAAGGGGTATATAAACGCCGCGCGCCCCCTTATTTCCTCCCCGTCGGCTGCAAATTGCCCTTCGCCGCTCAGTGATGAAGTCGAACGATTTAATAAACCGCGAAGGAGAAAATCAGTATGCGCACAATGAAAGTCAACACCGCCACTCGTGAATCAGACGAACAGTTTAAAACAGATAAATATCTGCGCAGTGCCGTAACCAATGGTAAAGCTCGCCTGGATTTTATCCCGGAGCTCTTTTTTACGCCGTTAGCCGATACTATGGCCGCGAACTGGTTACGCCAGCATTCTGAATACGACGGCGGTTCCTGGTCTTACTGGGTTATTCCACAGGGTGTCGGCGGGAATATTGCACCCAACAGCATCCAGTTCATTACCACGCAGACCGGATATATCGCACCTGAAGGTGAGCAGCGTTACAGGATGTGCATCCCGGGAAATTATTTTGAAGGTGAGGTCAGCGCTGATGCAGCAGGCATTATTGCCACGCTGATGATTATGAACAGGTTGTCCTGGCACGTGGCTGAAATGGGGCCGCAATATGACCAGATCTGCAGGCGTCTGGTTTCACGGCAGGATGCACTGAAGGATTATATCAGCATTATTCATCATCCCGAACGGCATTTAATATGGCGGGCAATTGATTAATCACTTCCCTGTTCTGAAGACCTCATGAATGAGGTCTTCATTTTGTTGTTAAAGATGACTGGCCGGCATTTTTATTTTTCTTGATAGCGAGGTAGATGGCCTCAATCTTCCTGGCGTACTCCAGTCGTCGCATGGCCTGCCTGTCCGTTCTCCGGAACCCGGCGTTGTAGGCGCCGACTGCCTCCCAGCTGACTCCCCATTTTTTAAAAGCCAGTGCCAGATAATAAGCACCGGTGTAAATATTCAGACAGGCATCAGTCAGAAGGTGTCCCGGTTTAATACCGTACTGCGACAGTTCACCCTGGTGTTGCGAGTCGATCTGCATCAGTCCGGCACCGTAGCCAGCTCCCGGGTTTTTCCCGATGGCATTCACCTTCCATTTAGACTCCTGCCATGAAATAGCCCGCAGCAGATCGGGATCTATTCGATAGTCCCGTCCTGCCATATCAAAACAATCCGCAGACCAGGCAGGCATGGAAATTAAAAGCAGGGTGGCTAATACCAGTTGTTTTCTCAAAAGACTCCCTCCGGGTCGATTCCTGCAAATACGTTAACCCAGACCAGAACCAGACTCAACAGATATGCACTCCTCACCACAAAATCACCACACCCCACGCAAAATTAAAATTTTGCAGATTGCTATTTGGAAACAGTGAGTTATGAAATAAATAATGTGCAGTACATTTATTTAATGTGTTAATGCGAATCGGCTATGAATCTATATAGATTCACTAACGAATTGCATGAGATTCAGTAGAGACTATTTTTTTGTAAAACATTTATTTACAAGTGCCATGAATCTATATTAGATTCGTGGCTAAAAGGATAGTGATTCGTGAAGTGAATCTTCATTTCTATCATAGTGACTCTAATTGTGAATCGCGCAACATGCGTAGTTTTAGCTCTTAGGGTTTTATGGATTATACGAGATTATAATTGTGAGGGACTATGGCTAAGATTCAGGTTTATGTAAATGACAATGTTGCTGAAAAAATTAATGCGATAGCAGTTCAGCGTCGTGCTGAAGGTGCGAAAGAGAAAGATATAAGCTATTCAAGTATTGCATCTATGTTGCTTGAGCTTGGTTTGCGTGTCTATGAAGCCCAGATGGAACGTAAAGAATCCGGATTTAATCAGATGGCATTCAATAGAGCACTGCTAGAAAGCATGGTTAAAACTCAGTTTACTGTAAATAAGGTGCTGGGGATCGAGTGTCTAAGTCCTCATGTTAATGGCAATCCAAAGTGGGAATGGTCAGGGTTAATAGAGAACATACGGGACGATGTTAGTGCGGTGATGGAGAAGTTCTTTCCGAATGAAAGTGAGATTGAGGATGAATAGCGTAAGATTTTACGTAATATAAATGTAATCATTGGTTGGGCTGGCTTATTTATTGTAGAATGAATTATTGTTCTTCTTATTGGTGAATATTTGGAAGAATGATCTAAGCTAATCAGATGACATCCTTTTCAATGGGATTTATAATTTAGGTGTAATTGAAAATTTGAGAATCATTGGTGTAGAGAGTCGAACCCTCTCTACACCAACTATCCATAGAAACCTTCTAAGGAGGAACCTATGTGTGCGATGGATCGTAGTAGTGATGACAGCTTAAGTCAATCGGTTAGGGATGCTCTTCTTCACATAAAGGGGTTGTATAACATCTCACCTGTCTCTGTTTGCGTAAGAAACCAACAACGTGATGTACTATATTCCAACACATCATTTGAACAAATGTATGACTTTTTTAAAACAGAATGTGTAGCAGGTAGTTTTTCTGGAACGTTTTATGAATTGGAGTTGATGTTTTCCCAATTAGAACTTGATTGCATGGTGCTAGGTAAAGGCTGTGTTTTAAGTAAAATTTTTTCGTGTGGAAAATCGAATTTTCAAATTCGGATTGAGTGTATCAGTCTTTTGGATGATGATTTTTATTTTTTTTGGCAAATAAATCTTCTGATAACGGTTCCATTACCCAGCCGGAAAATGGAGGTTATCAAATCAAAAGGTAATTCAGATTTTGATGAGGCTATTTCAAAGATAAGTGATTTGAATATAATTCCTCTTTCATTTTATGTTCTTGGCTTTAGCTATTTGGATATATCAAGTTATATCTGTGTGTCTGAAAAAATTGTGAAAAAAAGAATCGATCGTTCGAAAGAGAAAGTACTGGAGATCTATCCTTCTTTTGGCTCATTTATAACGGATTGTTACAAGACCAGAAAAATATATTTTTTCATTGAGAATGTTTACGAACACATAATGTTAATGAGGTGTTAAATAAATTGGGGCTATTTAGCCCCTTTATTTCCTGTGTCTTTCTGTGTAATTATTTGTCTATAAAATCTCGAATCGGAGAAGTTGTGTGTCAAAGCGTTATACCAGCACTGGAAATAAGAATATTGTTTCCGTTTACCTTGATGATGACACTCATGCACTTTTAGTTAGCGCAAAGAACCGTAGTGGCAGAACGAAGTCAACGGAAGTGGCGATGCGCCTTAAAGATCATCTAAGACGCTTCCCCAATTATATTTTTTCTGAACAGAGCGAGGAGGAAGGAAGGTAAAGATATAAAAATTAAGGTTTAGATGTGATTTTCTACTAACGTATACATTCTCTTTAAAGGAAATAAATATGAATGCTGTATTAAGTGTTCAGAGCTCTGCTGTCTCTGAAGAAACCAAACCGTCTTTTCTGTCCCGCGTTTTCAATAAAAAGAAAGCCCTGAAAGTCGCTAAAGTTGCGCTGCCGGTTGCTGCTGTGGCGGCGTTCTTCCCGGATGCTGCGATGGCCACCACCACGGCAACCGACCTGATGAAGTCCGGGGATGCGACCGTTAAAGGCACGTTTGGTAAGTCTTCCAGCGTCGTCAAATGGGTGGTTCTGGCAGAAGTTGTCGCCGGCGGCATCATGTACATGATGACCAAAAACGTGAAGTTCCTGTTCGGCTTCGCGATTATTTCCACCTTTATCACCATCGGTATGTCGGTCGCCGGTTACTGACAGGAAACGCGTGATGACGGGAGACGAATTAAAGCGATACCGTTTCCCGGAAACACTGACTAACCAGTCCCGCTGGTTTGGCTTATATCTCGATGAACTTATCCCGGCCGTGATTTGTCTCGGCTGGGGTTTCTGGACCAGCAAGTTCATTTTTGGTATGGCTGCAGCGGCACTGGTTTTCTGGGGTATCAAGAAACTGAAAAAAGGGCGGGGCAGTTCCTGGCTACGCGACCTGATTTACTGGTATCTGCCAACCTCCCTTCTTAAAGGTTTCTTTCATGATGTTCCGGACTCCTGTTTCCGGCAGTGGATTAAATAAATAAACGGGGAAATAACATATGGAACATGGTGCCAGACAAAATACCACCCGCGTTATCGCTGTGGGATTTATCAGTCTGGGGACACTCCTGACCCTCAGTCTTGCGACCAATATTATCCAGGGCATAAATAATTACCGTCTCCAGACGGAACAGAAAGTGGCAGTGACACCGATGTTATTCAGTGCCCCCTTTGCGGTGTCTCAGAACCAGGCTGACGCCTCTTATATTGAGCAGCTGGGCATGTCCTTTGTTGCCTTGCGTCTGAATGTCACCCCGGAAACGGTTGATGCTCAGCATCAGCAGCTACTCCGGTATGTATTACCCGCCTCGCAGAACAGCCTCAAGGTCCAGCTGGCTGAAGATGCGAAACGCATTAAAGACAATAACGTTAATGCCACCTTTTATATGACGTCGATCCGTGCCTGGCCGGCAGAGAACCGCGTGGATATCCGGGGTGAGCTGAAAACGTGGATTGGGGATTCCAAACCCTACAGTGAAATTAAAAGCTATGTCATTCAGTTCAGTCGTGTCGATGGTGTCAGCTGGCTGGCGCGTTTTGGAGAAATAAATAATGAAAAAAATTAACCCGTTATTTATTTCAGGCTGTCTGCTGTTGGTCGCCCCCGCGATGTCCGCGACCCTCAGCGGTACGCTGGCGCCGACAGTGGTCCCCCTGACCAATGGCGGTCAGGCAAATATTGCCGTGAGTAACACCGATCCGAATCTGTTCACAGTACCTGGCGATCGCATCACGGCGATAAACAGCCTGGACGGTGGCCTGACAAACCAGGAGCAGACCGACAGCGGCGGCGCCATTCTGGCGACCGTCAGTAAAAAACCATTCACCTTCATTGTGGAAACCGAACGCGGGCTGAACTTCTCCATTCGTGCCGTGCCCCGTGCAGGCTCAGGCCGGACAATTCAGCTGGTCAGCGAGCTGGCGGGGACACCCGGTCCGGCAAAAGCCTGGGAAGAGTCGAACCCCTATGAATCGTTACTGGTTTCGCTGAATCGCGCCGTGCGCCAGGGCAGCGTACCCGATGAGTATCAGTCTGTCCCCGTCACTTCTGAAGTGCTGCAGGTGCCGGCTGGTCTGCGCGCCACTGCCGACAGGGTCTGGGTCGGTCATCACCTGAAAGTTGTCCGTTACAGTCTGGACAATGTCTCCCTGTCGCCCCGTATGGTGCGTGAAAGCGATTTCTGGCAGCCCGGAACACGTGCCGTCATGTTCAGTACCCCGGCGGGCTTGCTGACCGCCGGTGGTCGCATGCAGATCTGGGTCACGACGTCAGATGAAGGAGTGAAGCGCTGATGGCCAACTTCAACACGCTGATCAAACGTAAGCAATATATCTGGCTGGGACTCATTCTGGCGGGCGGCGCAGCAGCAGTCGGAGGCGGGCTGTATCTGTCAGATCTGAACATGAGCTCTGATGAGGAAGCCCCGGCTCAGGGCGAACCCGCGCCGGATATGACCGGGGTGGTCGACAGCAGCTTCAACAGTAAGGTGGAGCAGCACGCGACCACCGAAATGCAGGCGACTGCCGCTGATCTCAACAAGCGTTTTGACTCCCTGCAGGGGGAAGTGGACCTGCTGAGTAAGGCGCGAACCGCTGACCAGATACGTATCGACAAGCTCAGCAGTGACAATGAAGCCATGCAGAATCAGCTGAAGGCGCTGGGCGTGAAACCGGCTGTCTCTGGTGGCGAGCCCGCGCCGACTCCTCCGTCACCGCCACCCGGGCCGGAAGGTGAGCCGCAGCCAGCCAGTTATCCGCCGCAGACCGGCGCCGCGGTACCGCCTCCGACGGCATTCTATCCGGGGAATGGTATGACACCGCCGCCGCAGGTCAGCTACCAGTCTGTGCCGGTACCAAACCAGATACAGCGTAAAACGTTCAGTTACGACAAAGGAAAGAACGCGAAGTCATTGCCGTACATTCCGTCGGGGAGCTTTGCAAAAAGCATGCTTATCGAGGGGGCAGATGCCAACGCGTCTGTTACCGGGAATGAATCCACTGTACCGATGCAGCTGCGTATCACCGGTCGCGTGGAAATGCCAAACAGCAAAACCTACGACCTGACAGGGTGTTTTGTGGGGCTCGAAGCCTGGGGGGACGTCTCCAGTGAGCGCGCCATCGTTCGTACCCGGAATATCAGTTGCATCAAAGGCGACAAAACCATCGACCAGCCGATAGCCGGGCATGTGTCCTTTATGGGCAAGAACGGCGTGAAAGGTGAAGTGGTGATGCGCAACGGCAAAATCCTCGGCTGGGCATGGGGCGCCGGTTTTGTTGACGGGATTGGTCAGGGCATGGAACGGGCTTCACAGCCGGCAGTTGGCCTGGGGGCAACCGCATCTGTTGGCGCCGGTGATGTTCTGAAAATGGGCGTCGGCGGTGGTGCATCTAAAGCTGCGCAGACGCTGAGCGAGTACTACATCAAAAGGGCCGAGCAGTATCACCCGGTCATTCCGATTGGTGCCGGCAATGAAGTAACCGTGGTCTTTCAGGATGGTTTTCAGCTGAAAACCATTGAGGAACTGGAAGCGGAAAAGAACGGGCAACAGCAGGCTCAGAATCAGGAGGCGGAGCCAGCACCGCAGGCTGATGCACATCATCAGTCAGGCGGCGGTATGAACGGATTCAATACTGACGAGATGCTGAAGAAGCTGGGCAAACTTGATCCGCGGGAGTTCTCTCCGGGCGCAGCGCCGCAGGGGGAAAATAATGGCTAAGTCTCTCATTACTGCTGTTCTGTCAGCACTGCGCTGGGCTCACTGGCTGGTTAAGTGTGCGGTGGTCTATCCGCTGGCCATGATGATGTTACTGGTTGTTCTGGTATTCCGGACGGGACCGTACACGTTCGGCCAGACGCTGGTGAAAACCGTAGAGTCTGTGCAGCAGGAGGGATATGTCATTCAGGACTGCACCGGGCCGAAAGAACTCAATGGTGATGCGGTGAACGCACCACTGCCTCCGGTTTTACAGGAAGACTGCACCACCGTCAGTACGGATGCGGCAGGGTATGCAGCATATATCGACCAGAGCTATACGCATAATATTCTCTGGCTCTGGCTGCTTATGTCTGTGGTGTTTACCGGGATGGCTGTGGTTTTCCGTAGGACTCCTGTCCGCAGGGGATTTCTCGGGTGAAGGATGTCAGGGGGGGGGCCTGCGTAATGAACAGGAAGCAGGAGAAAAAGGAGCCTAAGCCTGTACCTCAATCTGCAAATTATTTAGACCCCAAAATTTATGAGGAGCTTGTAAGGGCTGCTAATAATCTTGCAGAAGCAGTATTCAGGAAGACTGACTGGAAATTGATTTTTAAAAAATAAACAGATTACGGGTGAATATATGAAGGAATTAATGCTGTTAATTCCTCTGGGCAGCGCTTTGCTCTTAACCGGGTGTGCGGGCACAGAGACCGAATTTCAATGTAATGCCACGACGTCGGATACCTGTATGACGATGGAGCAGGCAAATGAAAAAGCGAAGCTTAAAGAGGAACGCAGTGACGCAAAGCCGGCTGCGGCCGGGTTGCCACAACTGGCTGAGGGTAATTTCAGAACCACGTCAGTTAATTCGTACCCGTTGCCGCCTCAACCTAACCTGAACCGGGCCAGAGTGGCAGCGGAGAAAGATCGAGCACGGGCAGTGTACCTAAATAATCCAACGGCAAAGAATGAGGCAGCATATTTCGAAACCGAGAAAAGGAGCCAGTCTTTGCCGGTAGTGAAAATGTCTTTACCAGTTGTGGCGTCAACGTTTACGTCGCCATCAACGCTGCCAGGTAATTATCCCCGGCCATTAAGAAAAGGGGAGGAGACAACGTCATTGTGGATAGCGCCGTATGTGGATGCAGATGATGTATATCACCAGCCAGCAACGGTTCTTTTTGTCGTAAAACCATCGGCGTGGGGACAACCTCGCCTTAATTGATTTACGGCGCCATTACTGGCGCTGCAGTAGGTTTTCATTTCTGAATTATAACGAGTGCCCTCTGCGTTGAAAGGGATGGGCGGTAGCGTGTGAAATGAACCTCGATAACGAATAATGAAAGGATTTGAAAAATGACTGACTCAATGAAATATCTATGGCTGCTTTTGCGCGAAGATTCGTCATATATTTTTATGTTGATGTTGATTGTTGGCACTGCCGTAGTTATGTCTTTCTTTATACAGAGGTTGTTTGTGTCATGGTGGGGTAAGACAATCATTCTGATAATGTGTATTGTCGTCGCGATAACAGAAGTGTTTGCCTTTCTTGAGCCTGAGTCAACATACAAACAGATTCAAACCAGAAAACAGGATGTCATCTATACGCTGAAAAACTGCAGAATCTCCGCATTTGAAGCGCAGCAGGCAGGGTTTCTGGCTAAAGCGAAAGATGGCTGGTCTTGTCCGGATGGCGTAACACGGTATATGGATGTGAGATACAGGGATAAGGCAGAGGTTAATAAACTTAGCACGGAGGGTAAGTAACGTGATGGATGAATTATTCAAATGGCTGCTTGCTTTTGTATTTTCAGTATATCTCTTGCTGTTTGTATTCAGTAATGACCCTGTACCAGAAGCGCTCGCACACCACTGGACTCATGACTGCCGCTTGCTGGAGAAGAATATTGATAAAGGTTTATTGTCTCCCACGCAAAACCGGCTTCAGTGTGGTGATGTTATTGAAAATGTCAGTGCAGATGAGTATGAACAGGCGATAAGCGGGAATAAGCCGGTTACCTTACAGGAGTTAATCGAAGAGATATTCATTCGTTAGTATATAAACAGAGGCAATAAAGTATGCATGCCTTTATTTTTCTGGTGCTGATGACGCCGAGTAGTGGCGGTGGGATTTGGAATGTTTCTCCCATGCCTAATACAGATGTCTGCATAAAAATGCTACGGATACTCGAAGCACGTGGAGGCAGAGGTTACGGAAGTAATACGGGAGAGTGCATTGAAATTAAAACCCGCGAGCCTTTGAATAGCGTGATGGAAACATTGAATGAGGGTGGGTAAATGGCTGAATACCAGTTAAGTTTTGATGGGTTTGTACGACTTTTTTTTGCAATGGCAATCATTATCTGTGGTTACGGCTATGTAATTATTGGTGTTTTTGTAAGAGATACGCTTGCCTGTATTTTAATGTTGTTTGGGCTTACAGGTCTCAGTGCTTTATTTTCTTTCATGGTGTTCATGGATAAACACATGTGGGCCGGTTCTCCTGATTTGACGCTGTCAGTAATAACGGGATTTTTTACAGCCACAGTCATATTTTATATGTTTTATGTCTTGATTTATTTCTTTGAACGGATGGGGGCAGGTGAATAGTAAGACCGATGGTCAGTATTAACAATCTCACGTTATTTGAAAGTATGCAGCATAAGGAATAAGAAAGTGAAAGCGTACTATATACTCGGACATAACGTTGCATGGCTTAACGGTATATGCCTGATTCTTTTTGTTATTGGTGTGGTCGGTGCGCTGGCAATGGTTGCCATCCCTGAAAAATTCAATCTTCGAGTTAACAGAGGCGATACATTCATATACTGTGCGCTTATAGCGGTGGTTGGGTTTTCCGGGATGTTCGTTATCTCCATTCACTCATTTTCGATGGATGAACTTGAAGCAGGTAGACACTGGAAAAACGACTGCAATACACTTGAAGTAAACATACCGACAGGCGCTTTTACCAGCCCTGTTAATAAACTGGACTGTGATGGCATCATCATTAATGTGCCAGGTGAGCGGTATTATGCGTATATCCATCAGTGGGAATTATACCAGGCGAATAAAAAATGAAAGTAAACGTCGCGAGCGCGGTTAAAAACATTGTTAACTGGGCCTTTCCACTCTTTTTTTTGGGTGGTCTGCTGTATCTTGTTTACGATGATTACAGAGATAACGGTACAGCGACTGAAGAACAGTTATTAATGATTTATCATGAAATACCCTGTGCCGGTGAGGATTTTCGAACGGCACTCCGTAATAGCCCGGGACCATTAACCCTTCGCGATGCGAAGAAAATTGCCGCTAAATGTAACGAGAAATATAAACAACTTAACGCACTGAACGCTATAAGCAAATAATCAGGGGATGGATATGATGCTGTTTTTTAGAAAGTATGGATTTTTGTTTATCCCTCCAGTCTACTGGCTCATCTATCTGGGAGTCAGGTTGACGTACAATGGACTGGCAGGAGAGTTTTCTCCTGATTTCTTTCAGAGTATTCGACATGATGGTGTCTTTATCATCTGTAGTTTGTGTGTTTTTTATTTTTTCTGCTTAGAGGTGGGGGGGAGTGATGTGGAGTTCTCAGCGAACATTCTGTTCCTGATTGTTTTCTTTCATATGGTTTTATTATTTATCACTCTGCTTATTTGTTTGTGGAAAGGGGCGATGTTGTTGGATGCGATCTTTACGGGTCAGATTATTGCTTCCATGTGTTTATTGTTTTTCATTCCTGTGTTTTCCATTATAAGAAGGAGTTTCTAGGGCGGACATGAATATTATTCTTGCCATTTATTATCCTTGTTATTTTGAAATGCTCTTAAAGGAACGCCCGCATGAGTAATAACATTATCGATGCCGTCACCCAGGCTGTGAATTCACTGGTGTCAGCACTGAAGCTGCCCGACGAATCCGCGAAAGCCAATGACACGCTGGGCAGCATGAATTTCCCCCAGTTCAGCCGTATTCTGCCCTATAAGGATTATGATTCCACGACCGGTCTGTTCATTAATAACAAAACCGTCGGTTTTATGTTTGAGGCGCGTCCTTTACCCGGTGCGGATAAAAGTATCGTCGCCACACTGGAGCATTTACTGCGCAGCAAACTTCCCAGGGGCGTCCCGGTCAGTTTTCATCTGGTCTCCAGCAAACTGGTCGGCAATGATATCGACTATGGTCTGCGTGAATTCCGCTGGAGCGGTAAACAGGCTAAAAAGTTTAATGCCATCACCCGCGCCTACTATCTCCGGGCGGCGGAAACACAATTTCCCCTGCCGGACAATCTGGATTTGCCCCTGACGCTGCGAAACTACCGCGTGTACATCTCCTGCTGCGTGCCCCGGAAGAAGAACTCCACCACGCAAATCGTGGAGCTGGAGAATCAGATTAAAGTGTTACGGGCATCGCTCGGCGGAGCTTACATCCCGACGCGTATCCTCGATGCGGCCGGGATGATCGAACTGATGCGGGAGCTGATTAACCCGGATCCGCATGAGATGTACCGGGTGCCGTACAAGCTGGACCCGTATCAGGACCTGAACTATCAGTGCGTGGATGACAGCTTTGACATGCAGGTCACTGCCGGTCATCTGAAAATTGGCCGCCTGGGGCGGGACGGGAAAGAGTGCGTGACCCGGGTGACGAACTATCACCTGGAGTGTGACCCGGAAATCGCCTTTCTCTGGACCGCTGCGGACAACTACGCCAACCTGCTGAACCCGGAGCTCTCCATCTCCTGCCCCTTTGTCATCACACTGACGCTGATGGTGGAGGACCAGGTGAAGACCCAGAACGAAGCCAACCTGAAATTCATGGACGTGGAGAAGAAAAGCAAAACCTCCTACGCGAAGTACTTTCCGAACGTGATAAAGGAAATGCAGGAGTGGGGCGATATCCGCCAGCGACTGGCGACCAACCAGACCTCTCTGGTGTCCTACTTCTTTAACATCACCACGTATACCGCCGATAACGCAGAGGCCTCTCTCGCTACCGAGCAGCAGGTGCTCAACAGTTACCGTAAGGGTGGCTTCCAGCTTATCCCGGCCCGCTACCATCACCTGCGTAACTTTCTGGCCATGATGCCGTTCAAATGCGGCGAAGGCCTGTTCAAAGAGCTGCAGGCGGCAGGTGTGGTGAAGCGGGCGGAGACGTTCCAGGTGGCCAACCTTCTGCCGATTGTCGCTGACAGTCCGCTGGCGCCGGCAGGACTCCTGGCGCCCACCTACCGTAACCAGCTGGCGTTCATCGACCTGTTCTACGAGGGAATGAACAATACCAATTTCAACATGGCGGTCTGCGGCACCTCCGGGGCGGGCAAAACCGGTCTGATTCAGCCCCTCATTCGCAGCGTGCTCGACTCCGGCGGGTTTGCCTGGGTGTTCGACATGGGCGACGGCTACAAGTCCCTGTGTGAAAACATGGGCGGCGTGTATCTTGACGGCGACTCGCTGAAGTTTAATCCGTTCGCCAATATTCTCGACGACGCTAACTTTGACCTGTCCGCCGAGCGTATCCGCGACCAGATGTCGGTGATGGCCAGTCCCAACGGCAACCTGGATGAAGTGCACGAAGGTCTTCTCCTGCAGGCGGTCCGGGCGGCCTGGCTGAGTAAGCGCAACAAGGCGCGTATCGATGATGTGGTGGCCTTTCTCCGGAGCGAGAAAGACAGTGAGGAATACGCCGACTCACCGGGGGTGCGCAGCCGTCTTGATGACATGATTATCCTGCTCGACCAGTACACGGTGAACGGGCTGTACGGGGAGTACTTCAACTCTGATGAGCCGTCCCTGCACGACGATGCCCGGATGGTGGTCCTTGAGCTGGGCGGGCTGGAGTCGCGCCAGTCCCTGCTGGTCGCGGTGATGTTCTCGCTCATCATCTATATCGAAAACCGGATGTACCAGTCCCCGCGCAGCCTGAAAAAACTCAACGTTATCGATGAAGGCTGGCGACTGCTGGACTTCAAAAACGAAAAGGTGGGGACCTTTATCGAGAAGGGCTACCGGACGGCGCGCCGGCATACCGGGGCCTATATCACCATCACCCAGAATATCGTGGATTTCGACTCCCCGACCGCATCGAGCGCTGCACGCGCTGCCTGGGGGAACTCCTCGTACAAGGCCATTCTGAAACAGTCAGCGAAGGAATTTGCCAAGTATAACCAGCTGTACCCCGACCAGTTCAGCAAGCTGGAGAAAGACATGATTAACGGTTTCGGCTCGGCCAAAGAGCAGTGGTTCTCCTCTTTTATGCTGCAGGTGGAAGCGAACTGCTCCTGGCACCGCCTGTTCGTCGACCCGCTCAGCCGGGCGATGTACTCCTCCAAAGGCCCGGATTTTGAGTACATGAAAGCGCGCCGGCAGGAGGGGGTTGATATCCACGATGCGGTGTACGGCCTCGCGTGTCGCAACTTTAAAGAAGAAATGGCTGAGCTTGAATCCCGAATACCGGTGAATGACATGGAGGATAAACAGTGATGAAAAACCACAGCGAACAACCGGTCAGTACGACCTCTCATACCTTTCGCCGGATACCTGTCATCGTTGCTCTCGTGCTTTTCGCCCTGGCAACCAGCGCGTTTCTCTCGCGCGTGGTTCTGGAGTACTCCACGCCGCGGGTGGTGGCTTTTGATATGAAGAAAACGCTCGACAGTTTTATGGACAGTGTCAGCCAGAAGCAGCTGACAGAGGCGCAGTCAAAAGCGCTCTCTGATCGGTTTAACGACGCGCTGGAAAAGAGTCTGGCGGAGTATCAGCAGCAGCATCATGTGGTCATTCTGGTTTCACCTGCCGTGGTTCAGGGCGCACCCGATGTGACCCGCAACATCCAGCACGACATTGCCCGCCGGATGAAGGGAGAACAGTAATGATACAACTGAAAGGCTGTCTGCTCGCCGCCTGTCTGTTATCGCCGCTGACTCAGGCGGCTGATCTCGGTACCTGGGGGGATTTATGGCCCGTCCGGGAGCAGGACATGCTGCAGCTCATCACGCAGCGTCTGCAGTCGCTGCAATCCTCTGGCCAGTGGGACCAGACGATGGATGCGTTTAAGCAGCGGGTTATCGAGAACAGTCAGCGTCCGGCGCCGGTGGAAGGCATTAAGCGTGCGGAGAAATACGAGCAGCGCTGGTTTGATCCCAGCATCCGCCTGACCGAAGACCTGAAGGACAATGAGGGGCGGGTGTTTGCCCGCAAGGGCGATGTGGTGAATCCGCTTAAAACCGTACCGTTTGTCCAGACCCTGTACTTCATCAATGGTGACGATGCCGACCAGCTGGCCTGGATGAAGCGTCAGGTGCCGGAAACCCTGATGAGCAAAATTATCCTGGTGCGCGGCAGTATCCCGGACACCTCCGCAGCGCTGGACAGCCGGATCTATTTCGACCAGAACGGCGTACTGAGCAAGCGATTTGGCCTGACGGCGGTCCCGGCGCGGATCACGCCGGCGCCCTCCGGTGAACGGCTGAATATTGAGACCTTCCCTGTAAAATAAGGATGTTTCTGTGAAAACCCTGACGCTTTTCCTGAGTGCCCTGATGTTGTGGGGGTACAGCCTCAGTGCGGCTGCTGACCCCTCCTGTGAGGGCCGGTTTGTTAACCCGATCACCGATGTGTGCTGGCGCTGCATCTTCCCTCTGTCGCTCGGCAGCGTGCAGGTTGGTAAAGGCGACCTGCCTGATACCAGCAATCCCGGTAATCCCCTGCAGCTGTGTCCGGCGCCGCCACCGCTTTTTGTTCGCCCCGGTCTGGCCATCGGGTACTGGGAGCCGATGGCCATGACGGACGTCAGCCGTTCGCCAGGTTGCATGGTCAATCTGGGGGGCTTCAGTATCAATCTCGGCAAGACCGGCATGGGAACCGCGAGAAAGGACGATAAGCAGGTGAACGGCGCCTTCTATCACGTTCACTGGTACAAGTACCCGCTGACGTACTGGCTGAACATCATCACGTCGGCAGGCTGTCTGGAAGGCGGAGACATGGATATTGCCTATCTGTCCGAGATTGACCCGACCTGGGTGGACAGCAGCCTCACCACCATCCTGAATCCGGAAGCCATCCTGTTTGCCAACCCCATCGCGCAGGGCGCCTGCGCAGCGGATGCGCTGGCCAGTGCATTCCATATGCCGCTGGATGTGCTCTTCTGGTGTGGTGGAAGCCACGGCTCACTTTACCCGTTTAACGGCCAGGTCAGTAATGAATCCAGCCCGCTGCAGTCGTCGGTACTGGTCAGTGAACGTATGGCCTTCAAGCTTCACCGGCAGGGTCAAATTATGGAGAGTATCGGGAAGGACAAGGCGGTCTGTTACGAATATCCCTCCCCGATCATCCCGAAAGAACGCTGGCGCTATCAGATGGTAAACATGTATCCGGACAGTGGTCAGTGCCATCCGCTTGGACGCAGCGTGATGCGCTGGGAGGCCGGCAAAAATCCACCCAACTCCCGCAAGAACTATGGCTACCTGATGTGGCGTAAACGTAACTGCGTATTTTTGTAACCCGGAGGCAGAACATGAAGCATAAGCATCTGGATTGTTTGATGCAGGACTTACACAATATCAGTCAGATGATTGCCGATGATATCCTGCAACGATCGGAGGCTGCCAGGGAGGTACAGGAAGTGCTCGATACCATGCGAATGACACTATTAAACAGAAAATGCCCCTCTTCGCGACTGGCTGAGTATGCGGTCTGTCTCCTGCGGGCAGAACGATATCGACAGGTGCGGATTTACGGTAAATCGTTAAGAGAAGTCAGGGATCTCAGCCTGTGGATTACAGGACTGAAAGCCTTCAGACGGAGACTGGAGAAAACAGAGGAAACCTGGCGGTACCGCCAGTGGGAAGCAAGCCGTGCTGCATATTCGCTGGCCGGATTATTTATTCTGCCAGCGTACCTTATTTTCTCCCTTGCGGTAGGTGTCGGTTGCGACTTACGGATAAGCTCGGTCATCCTGGGGGGATATCTTGTCTGTTTAACTGGCGTGGCTGTCCGGGCCAAAGACTGCGTAGCCATTTACTGGTCGTTGTACAGTTTCATTCCTCTGGTGATGCTGAATTGATATTTTTGATGCTCCTTTTTTTGATAGCAAATGCGTGCCCCGTGCGCCCGATTTTAACCCCGTTAGTGTGAAGTTTGTGTGAGAAAAGACAAAAGCGGGTCCGACCGCCATAGCGAAAGTTCAGCACTGCTACTTCACTCCAGCATAGTTTGTAAGCTTTGCAGTAACAGGGTATTTTCCGCTTCCTGAATTCTTTCTTCAGAAAGTTTTTACCTTGCACTCTTATCAGGTGAGATGAAAAATAAATTTTCTGGAAAGGTAATGCCTGAAGAACAACGATGTTGTCAACCAGTCTTACCAGTGCGCTGACATATTCCTTCTTTGAGGTTTCGTCAGGTAAATATTTTGGCTGAATATCTATCCTCAGGTTCCTGAATGCGGTTAGTAGCAACCCTGACTCTTTGCACCTCAGGTTCGCAAAGGTCATATAAAACACTACGCAAGGAAATATAATTGAGAGAATAATGAATAACGGGGTATTAAAATAGTTTTGTGGAGAAAAGTGGCAAAATAAAGAAATGAAATAAATACTGAAAAGCAGGACGAAAATAACCTGAGTGTTGCGGGTGTGCTGAAGAAACAGAAATAAAGAATGATGGTATCTGAACCTGAGCCTGGCAGTGAACGCGAAACCAAACAGTACGATCGCTACGGTATAAAGCATCTTTGTCCTCCTGGACGGATCCCTTAATGTAAAATACACCCAAACGGAGAGTCTACATGACTGTTATCAGTACAAAAAAGGATATTGAATACATAAAGGCCGTTTTTAATGACCTCAGTGAAGCGTTAACGCAGATGGCATATGGACAGGTTGTTCTGCCCGTCGATATCAAAGGGTTGCTTTCTGACATTCAGGCGTCTCTGATTAAAGGACGTCTGCCATGTGCCCTGGAAGTCGACTGTTTTGAGGAAAGCCTTCTTTTGTTCCTCCGAAGTGTCAGGCAGCAACGGCAAAGCATTGTCTACACCACTGAGGTGGACAGGCAAATGGCCAGACTCAGGGATGTCAGATACTTTCTTGTTGTGTTAACAGGATATCCTGAGAGAGTACAAGAACCACCCCGGTTACTGTGGAGATGGCGGGATATTAAAACGCTGTCCGTGCTCTTCCTCAGTGTAGTACTGTCTTTTTGTTCTGTCCTTTATCTCGCCTCAGGTAATAATGGTGCTGTGCATGGTGTTTATTGTATTGCGATAATTTTATTTTCTATTTCAATATATGCATTAGAAGAGTCTGGGGTTGGTGGTGTGGTGTTTTCTCTCTCGGGGGTGACCATTTTTACTGTTGCTGCTCTTTGCGAATACTTACCGCCTCAATAACTGGTTTTTAGCGTTATCATGAAAGTATGCTTTGTAAAATAACTTACTCTTTTTCTATTTACAGACGTCGGTCTGGCGTTTTTGGCAATTATATATTGTCCTGACGCATCATTTTCCACATAACTGTCGACAGAAGAGAATAATATGAATAAAAGAATTAGAGGGCTGGCCTGGGGGCTGAGTCTGCTCTGCACGACGGCGTCAGCCGCTGACAATATTAATACGCCCGGGGACCAGCAGTGGCTGAAACAGCAGGAGAACCTCAGCGAACAACTGCGCCAGCATCCGGATAAACAGCTGCAGCAGGAGCTTGAGGCGCAAATCAGCCGCAATCCTCTGCCCAAATCTGACCGCCAGTTTATCGATAATCTGGTCAGCCAGCAGAAAGCGGCGAATCAGGAAAAACCGGCAGAAGGGGCGCTGTACTTTGTCTCCTTCTCGATACCTGAAGAGGGGCTGAAGCGGATGCTGCACGAAACCCGGCAGTATGGCATTCCGGCGACACTGCGCGGGCTCGTCAATAACGACATGAGGACCACCACCGACGCGGTGCTGCAGCTGGTGAAAGACGGTGTCACCGACGGGGTGCAGATCGACCCGACACTGTACACGCAGTACGGCATCCGGAGTGTGCCGTCTCTGGTGGTACGGTGTCAGGCCGGGTATGACGTGGTACGCGGTAACATTCACGTCAAACAGGCGCTGGAGAAAGTCGCACAAACCGGTGACTGCGCACAGGTGGCCCGGCAGATGCTTGATGCGCCCTCAAATGCCGCCGGGAGCCAGCCATGAAAGATAAACCGTACTTCATGGCGTTACCGGAAATGGTGAGGGATGCGGGAGGGTGGAAATGAAGACGGTTATTTCCGTGCTGACCGCGCATTTTTTTGTCCTGGGTACCTTCATCTGGCTGGCATCCCCCGCCTGCGCTGACAGTGGAGGCGACTATAAAGCCGGCTCGGATTTTGCGAAACAGGTGCAGGGCAATGGTCTGAACTCACTGAAAAATTTCAGTGGTGAGCAAAACCTGCCGGGGTATACCGCCAACCCGGATCAGACAAAATACTACGGCGGCGTCACTGCCAGCGGAGACAGCTCCCTGAAAAGCGATTCAGCCCTGGAGTTCAGCCAGGGGGATACCGGCAAAACGATTACGGAGTCGTTCACGAACCGGCCACCGGATCAGATATCTCAGGATGCGCCGTTTATTCAGGCCGCAAAGGATACCGAATCCCGTGCCGACAGCATTGTCGGTGATACCGGACAGTCCTGTACCGCCCAGGTTGTGAACCGCAGCGAGTTCACAAACCATACCTGCGAACGTGATCTGCAGGTGGAAAATTTTTGCACACGGGAAGCGACCCTGAAGGATAACGCCACCACGCAGAAAGTTAACCGAACCTATCAGCAGGTGGTGACGCTGAATTATGCCCGGAGTACCCGGCAATGGAGTGGCAACCTGACGATCCCGACCAGTGGTCGTCTTCTGAATGCCTCGGTGGATGGTGAGCCTCTGGTGATCCCCTGGATTGAAGAATGCGATTCCGAAGGGAAGGTGCGGGATAGCTGCAAGAGTGCAGTGAGTGAAAGCCTGACCCTCTTTGAACGAACGTTCCCCATTGATGTGATCAGCTGGCCACGTTCAGAATCGATATGTTCAGGCGGCCAGAACACGCATTGTACGAAATATACCTATGACGGGAAGGCGAAGATTCATCAGTCGTTTGGTGTGGACAAAGTGGTCACTGCAGGGCAGAACTTTGCTGTAAGCAAAATATCACGAACCGTATCATCGGCCAGCCAGAAACCCGTACAGGTCACGGTCACCCTGGTGATGGAGGAAACCGAAACCGTCTACGCACCTGAAGTCGTCTGGGTGGAAAGCTGTCCGTTCAGTAAGGATGAAGGGACAAAAACGGGCGAGGAATGTATCAGCCCGGGAGGAACGCGAACCATCACCCTAGGAGGCAGGGATTACTCGTTCACGGAAGCCTGCTGGAAATATAAGGATACCTGGCTCACGCAGCCGGCGGACAACGGCTCCTGTGAAAGCCTGATGAAAAATACGGCTTGTACCCTGTCATCCCGCCAGTGCGCCTTCTCCAGCGAGGAAGGCACGTGCCTGCATGAGTATGCAACGTATTCCTGCGAAACCAGGACGAGCGGGAAACAGATGGTTTGTGGCGGGGATGTGTTCTGCCTCGATGGGGAGTGTGACAAAGCCACGTCCGGGAAGAGCAACGACTTTGGCCAGGCCGTGTCTGAGCTGGCAGCGCTGGCGGCTGCAGGGAAGGATGTCGCGGCACTGAACGGGGTGGATGTCAGGGCCTTCACCGGAAAAGCGAAATACTGCAAAAAATTCGCGGCTGGCTTCAGTAACTGCTGCAAAGACGGCGGCTGGGGCCAGGATGTGGGGCTGGCACGCTGCAGCAGCGAGGAAAAGGCGCTGGCCAAAGCGAAAAAAGACAAGCTGACGGTCAGTATCGGGGAGTTCTGCTCTAAAAAGGTTCTGGGTATTTGCCTGGAGAAAAAAAGGAGCTATTGCCAGTTCGACTCAAAACTGGCGCAGATCGTTCAGCAGCAGGGCAGAAACGGCCAGCTTCATATCGGTTTTGGCGGCGCCAGCAGTCCTGACTGTCGGGGCATTACCGTCGCGGAACTCCAGGGGATTGATTTTAACGAGCTGGATTTCACAAACTTCATGGAGGATTTAATCAATAACCAGAAAATCCCGGATAACAGCGAACTGACCGAAAAAACAAAAGCGCGTATTAAAGAACTTCTCACGCAGTCTTCAGCAAAGTAACTCTCCATTAATAACATATCAAAGGTGACTAAATGGCTGCGTCCTTGATGGTCGTTGTTTTGCTTGTGCTCTTTCTTTTCATTCCGGCCTGTATCGCCCTGTTCATGTCAGGCCGCAGTCTGCTCCTGATATTCCTGGGTGCCGTGGCGTGCCAGGCGGCTGTTGCCGTTGCGTTTGCAGGACTGTCTGCCCGGGGCTGGTCTGAGTCGATGGGGATGGGGGCGGCATCACTCATTTTCTACGTTATCGGGCTGCACAAGGCTGACGGTGTAAAACAGAATACTCATAACGGGAGAGAAAAGAATGAAAGTTAATTTTCACAAACATCCTGCCGTCGATTTTTCTCTGAGACTGACGCTGACGGTAATTATCATATCTCCGGTGATTTATTTCTCCTGGGATGCCGTCAAAGGGACATCGGGGAGTGATTATGTTGAGAGTGTGGTCTTTATTCTCTGCATGGGCGGTGTCGGGCTTATGAATTATCTGTTTTTTTCGGCGCTGACCAGACTTTTACAGAAGGGAAAATAAAGGAGCAGGGATGGAAGAGAGAAAATCGTATGGAATGGTGGTGCTGTTTGTCAGCGTGTTTGTTGTTTTTCTGGTGAGCATTATGTCGTACAGCCTGTGGCGGGACAGACAGGTTAACGCATTTATGACCACCAACCGGGCCTGGGGGATCCAGTGCGACACTGTTTCTCAGGCCGCGTGGGTGGTCAGGGACGGGGAGCGGGTGGACCTTCAGATAAATCATCTGCCTCTGTACTGCAGCGGTTACCGCTTTGAAGCCCGTGATGATGCAGGAAAGATACAGCGCCAGCTCGATAAATACAGTGTCTATCAGCATCTGTCACGCCAGTCGCAATAATTCATAAAAGGGTATTTGCCATGCGAACAATACATGCCGCCATGCTGGCGGGGTGCCTTTGCTGCGCCCTGATGCCGGCTTTCGCCAAAGACGCGGGCTGGCAGTGGTACAACGAGAAACTGAAGCCCCGTGATGAGGAAAGGCCAGCCGCACCAGCGGCACCACCGCCGCAAATGGATATCCTGGAGAAACAGGCAGTCCTGCAACATGCAACGAAAAAAGCATTAGCGGAAGCCATCCTTTATCCCTCGGTGCCGGCTTTTGTGAAGTTCTTCCGTCTTCAAAACTACTGGACGCAGCAGGCTGGCCTGTTCTCCATGAGCGCGAAGAAAGCCATGCTGGAAAACCCCGAACTCGATTACAACCTGCAGTACAGCCACTACAACGGCACGGTAAAAAACCAGCTCGCCGCTGATTATGCCGAACAGCGTCAGGCTATCTCCACCCTCGCACAGCACTACGGTGTGATGTTCTTCTACCGGGGTCGGGAAGCGATCGATGGCCAGCTGGTCCAGGTGATTAAAAATTTTCGCGAAACCTATGGCCTGAGCGTGATACCGGTGTCGGTTGACGGAGTGATTAACCCCATGCTGCCCGACAGCCGTAAGGACCAGGGCCAGGCAGAGCAGCTTGGCGTGAAGTTCTTCCCCGCGATGATGCTGGTTAACCCGAAAAGTGGCCAGGTGAAGCCTCTCAGTTACGGCTTTATCAGTCAGGACGACCTGGCGAAACAGTTCCTCTATGTCTCCAGCGACTTTAAACCGAATTTCTAAGGAGTGTGTCATGCGAAATATTCGTTTTCCGGATTTAGATATCACCGGGATGTGGGTGCTGGCCGTGGGCGTGTTTTTCCACCTGATAGCCCGGCTTGTCAGAAAGCAGCCTGAGCTGGCCGTCCAGGCCGGGGAAATCTTCGGGCTGGGAATGGTGGTGTTCGGGGGATACCGCATTCTTAACGCCCTCATTGCTGAAGCCGAAAAAGAGGAGAAAGCTTGTGAAAAGCAGCCTGAAGAACATCGCTAAGACGCTGCTGGCGGCGCTGGCTCTTTCCCTTGCTCTGGCCGGACTGGCACAGGCGGGCACGCTTGATGAGGTGAAGTCGCTCTGGGATCCGCGGGGAATCTCCGGTACTGAAACGGCTTCCCCGCAGAGCGACACTCCCCGGGCGGTGAGCGGGGCATCTCAGCCACGCTGGTTACGACTCAGCAACGGAAAGCAGGTGGACCTGCGCGACTGGAAAGTGGTGCTGTTCATGCAGGGACACTGTCCCTACTGTCATAAGTTTGACCCGGTACTGAAGCAACTGGCCGGACAGTATGGCTTCTCCGTGTTCTCTTACACCATTGACGGACAGGGTGATGACGCGTTTCCTGAGGCGCTGCCGGCGCCTCCTGACGTGATGCAGACCTTTTTCCCCAATATCCCGGTGGCCACCCCGACCACGTTTCTGGTCAACGTGAACACCCTGGCAGCGTACCCGATCCTGCAGGGTGCCACGGATGCACAGGGCTTTATGGCCAGAGTGGATACGGTATTTCAGATGATGCACTGAGTCTCTGTTATATCCGGTCTTAGCAAGTGATTAAGGAAAATAGCCATGAACAAATATATACGTTCGACGGGACTGTATGCGTTTTTATTTCCAGCCAGTTTAAAAGCACCCGGGCAGACAGCAGCAGAAAAAATAGAACAACTGAAGCCGGAATTTATCCACCGGGAAAGGCGTATGGAAATCTATCTGGAATTATTCATTGTGTTTCTCACTGCAGGTGCTCTGCTGTTATGGATAATGAGATTTTTATTTAATCTCTGGGTGGCTGACTGGATAGCCAGCGGTGACCTGCGAGTAAAAGACCTGTGGAATATTATGATGTACGCCATCCCTTATGCGCTGATGGCTGTTGGGGTGGGGTTCTTTGTTGCCGGAGTGACATTAGCGATCCGCAATTTTTTCAGTTATCACCTTAAGACCCTTTTTATTCTGAGAAATGACAGAGTAAAAAAAAATGCTGTGCGTAATGGAGGACAGGATGCGAATTAAACTTCTGTCACTTTTCTGCGGTGCCGCGCTTGGCCTGTCATTTAGTGCCGCCGCCGACGTGAATGGCGACATGAACCAATTCTTCAATAAGCTTGGCTTTGCGTCCAATACCAGCCAGCCGCAGGTCTGGCAGGGACAGGCGGCGGGTTACGCCTCCGGCGGTTCGCTGTATGCCAGAACGCAGGTGAAAACGATCCAGCTGGTCAGCATGACCCTGCCGGATATTAACGCCGGCTGCGGCGGCATCGATGCGTACCTGGGGTCGTTCTCATTTATCAACAGCGAGCAGCTGCAGCGCTTCGGCAAACAAATTATGTCCAACGCCGCGGGCTACTTCTTTGACCTTGCCCTGCAGACCACGGTTCCGGAGATCAAAACTGCCAAAGACTTCCTGCAGAAGATGGCCAGCGACATCAACAGCATGAACCTCAGCTCCTGCCAGGCCGCTCAGGGCATTGTGGGCGGTCTGTTTCCACGGACCCAGGTGGCGCAGCAAAAGGTCTGCCAGGACATTGCCGGCGAGAGCAACATTTTTGCGGACTGGGCGGCTTCCCGTCAGGGCTGTTCGGTGGGGGGGCAGATGGACAAAGTGCAGGATAAAGCCAGCGATAAGGACAAGGAGCGTGTGATGAAGAACATCAACATTATGTGGGATGCCCTGTCCAAAAACCGGCTCTTTGACGGCAATAAGGAGCTGAAAGAGTTTGTGATGACCCTGACCGGGACGCTGATTTTTGGTGAGAACAGTGAGATCACCCCGCTGCCGGCACGCACCACTGACCAGGATCTGATTAAAGCCATGATGGAGGGCGGCACGGCTAAAATCTATCACTGCAATGATTCGGATAAGTGTCTTAAGGTCGTTGCTGATGCCACCGTGACCATCACCTCCAGTAAGGCGCTGAAAAGCCAGATTTCCGCTTTGTTAAGCAGTATCCAGAATAAAGCGGTGGCTGATGAAAAGCTGACGGATCAGGAGAAAGGGTTTATCTCCAGCACCACCATTCCGGTGTTCAAATACCTGGTCGATCCGCAGATGCTCGGGGTATCTAACTCACTTATTTACCAGCTGACGGACTATATCGGCTACGACATCCTGCTGCAGTACATTCAGGAACTTATCCAGCAGGCCCGGGCGATGATCTCAACCGGTAATTATCCCCAGTCGACAATGAATATGATCATGGAAAACCTCAACCAGGCGAGTGTGCAGATTGCCGCTTTCCAGTCCCGCGTTCAGGTTCAGCAGGACGCCTTGCTCGTGGTGGACAGACAAATGAGTTACATGCGCCAGCAGGTCTCTGCCCGCATGATGACCCGCTACCAGAATAACTATCATTTTGGGGGGAATCAGTAATGCTTGAGGTATATGCCATTGCAGGCGGTGACTGGTTACGGGGCAACCTGAACGCGATTGCGGCGTTTATGGGGACCGGCACATGGTCGACCATAGAAAAGATGTGTATCGCCATCTCGGTACTCATTGTGGCGGGGAACTGGGTAAAAAAACACAACGTGATGGACCTTTTGGGCTGGGTCTTTTCCCTCACCCTGGTCTCTATGCTGGTTGTCATTCGCACCCCTGTGCAGATCATCGATTACAGTAACGTTGCGCAGGTCTATGAAGTCGATAATGTACCTATTGGTCTGGCTATTCCGGCGTCGCTGACAACGCGGGTGGGAAACGCGCTTATCCAGAGTTATGAGATGGTCTTCGCGCTGCCGGACAGTGTCACGTACAGTAAAACGGGGATGTTATTTGGCAGTAATCTGGTCGCGAAAAGTACGGATTTTTTATCACAAAATCCTCAGATTACGACGCTGTTTTCCGATTACGTACAAAACTGTGTGATGGGCGATATTTTTCTCAATCATAAGTACACTTTTGAGGAATTACTGAATTCACCTGACCCGTACACCCTGATTTTTGCAAACCCGAGTCCACTGCGTGGCGTGTTTGATAAAAACAACCAGTTCCAGACATGCGAGGAGGCCTCACGGGATCTGAAATCGGCTCTTGCGCTGGATACCCAGACAGGCGGTAAAACCTGGAACTACTATGTTCGTCAGCTGTTTGGCGGCAAACCTAATCCCGATCTGCTGTTCAGCCAGATGATTGGCGACAGCTACAATTACTTCTACAGCTCGGGACAGAGCGCCGGGCAGATTATCCGCCAGAACGTCACGATGAACGCCCTGCGCAGCGGGATCCAGAGTTATGCAGCCCGCAGCGGTGATACCGCCAGTCTGGTCAATATCGCTAACACCTCATCTCTTGAAAAGCAGCGGCTGGCTCAGGCCACAATGGGGCATCAGGCGCTTCGCGCACTTCCGCTGACGCAGACCGTCATTATGGGGTTAATGATTGGGATGTTCCCGATCATGGTGATGGCCGCCATGTTTAACATGATGACGCTGCAGGTGCTTAAGGGGTATGTGTTTGCGCTTATCTGGCTGCAGACGTGGCCATTGCTGTTCGCCATCCTGAACAGCGCAATGGCCTACTATGCGAAGCAAAATGGCGTACCGGTCGTTCTCTCTGAGTTGTCGCAGGTTCAGCTCAAAAACTCGGATATTGCAACCACCGCGGGTTATATTGCCGTGATGATACCGCCTTTGTCGTGGGGGATCGTGAAGAGCATGGGAGCCGCCTTCTCCAGTGCCTACAGCCATTTTTCTTCTTCCGGGCTTGGTGCAACATCGCAGGCGGCATCCGGCGTGGTGGACGGGAATTACTCGTTTGCCAACATGCAGATGGAGAACGTCAGCGGCTACAGCTGGGGTACCAACAGCACAACGAGTTTCGGACAGATGTCGCGGCAGCTGGCGAATGGAGGCACGGAGACGAAGACCGGGGACGGGACGACTATCTGGGATGCGCGCAGTTCTAAGCTACCGGTTGATATCAATGTCAGCCGGCAACTGGCCAGTGCCAACCAGCAGATGGCCCGTGAGGCTGATGTCCAGGCCGAAAGCGCGCTGCATGGCTATAACAGCAGCGTGACAAGTGCCTGGAATAGTCTGCAGCAATTTGGCACCAATAAAGGGAACAGCACATCAACAACGACCGGGGCCGATACTACCGAGTCTTCGCAGGATTCGATGGCCAGAAGCAAGATGTGGAATGCGGTTGTTGCTAATGCGAAAGCCAACAACATCAGTAATGAGGAGTCTTTCCAGCAGTTGATGGATGATTCATCGAAAAGAACTCAATCATTTGATGCACATGTATCTGGTAAATGGAGTTCAGGGGATCAACTGTTTGGCAAGTTAGGAAAGTGGGGCAGTGGTTTTTCTGCTGAAGTTGGTGGTAAAGGAAGTGCAGGCTGGGGGCACAGCTCAGGTAATACAGATAACGTTGGCACTTCCGGTCGGGAATCGAATGACAGCCGGCATGATACCAGCAGTCAGGCGGCGAAAGACTTTAAAGAAGCTTCGGATTACTTTACCAGCCGCAAAACCACCACTTCGGGCAATATTACCGATAATAATGCCAGTTCGCGTATCGACCAGTTTGCTGCATCACTTTCCAGTGCCAAAAACAGCTATGACCAGTACACGAACAGCCGGACCCGCAGCCATGAGTACAGTGAGATGGCCTCCCGGACAGAGAGCATGAGCGGCCAGATGAACGAAAACCTGACTCAGCAGTTTGCTCACTTTGTCCAGCAACGTTCTCCGCAGAATGCAGAAGCCATTCTGACCAATACCAGTTCTCCTGAAATTGCCGCGCAGCGTGAAGCCCTGGCGCGTGAATTCGTCAAAGAGCAGGTAGAGCCCAGGGTTGATGCTGCGTATCAACAGGGGCGCGAAAGCATCGGACAGAATATGGCTGGGGTGTCAGGCGGTGGTGACAATGGTTCGGTAATGGCCGACTACGGACATAATGCCGGTCGTATCGATGCTATGACACAAGATGCGGGTATTAAGGATAATGTGGGTCAGAAAGTGGATGGGATGATTACAGAAAATAAACAACAGCATCAGGAAACCCGCGAAAACATACAACGGCAAGGCGTAGATGTGAAAAATGAGAATGCTGAAATGGAAAAGAGCCATAAAACAAAAGCAAATGAGTTTAAAGGTGATTATAATGAAAGAAAGAGTAAGGTAAATTCTTTACCAGGGGCTGACTCTCCGGCTGAGTTAGAGGAAAAAGCAGCGAAAACGCAAAAGGATTTTCTTGATGGGAAAAGATGAAAATGATGATGACAAATAAAATCCTCATTGAAGAAGTAGAACAGTTGAAAAATATGCTTTCACGAGGTGAAATGGAGATGCCATCTTTTTGGTCATGTCTATGGCCAGGGGTAATTCTTGCTGCCTGGAATATGGTTTGCGCCATAATTAGTGTGGGGGGCGGGTATTTGTCTGTTAAATTCATATTTTGGGTGTTGGTGTTCCCCGGCGTTATAAGCCTTATGATTCTGCTTGGAGTGGCAAGTGCGCGTTCACTTTTTTTATCTGTTCCCAGATTTTATAGAATGCGCTCGCAGGTATATCGGTTTATATCTAGAAAAGTAATGGTCTATGCACTTGTGTATATGGCTTTAATTCTAGCGCTTGCGCTATTTAATAGGGTGTATTATGCCTCTCCATTTCCTTTTGCGTTCATGGTTCTTATTACGACGATTTTTGTGTGGTTTGTTATGAATATTGATTTTGGCCGATATCAACTTTCGGTACTCTCATCTGCGATAAACTCTTTCCGCGCAGAAAAGTTGGGGGGATAATCAACCGGAGGCAACCTATCAATTATGGTGGTTTGTTAACAGACTAAAAGTTTCTTTTGGTTATTATTGGCTGTCTAGGTTGTAATTGTTTTTTTACATCTCGCTTAAAATTCGTATATAGTGAATGCGCATTCCGAAATCATAAGAGAATGTGTATTCACTCGTATTGATTATGTCACAAGGATTCAGGATGAAGCTTAATAAAGTCATGGCTGTGATGGTCGTCAGCTCTGCGCTGGTGTTATCTGGATGTAGTGCAATGGGAACCGCTATTAAAAAGAGAAATCTGGAAGTAAAAACCCAGATGAGCGAAACAATCTGGCTGGAACCTTCAAATAATAAGACGGTTTATCTGCAAATCAAAAATACCTCTGATAAGGATATGAGTGGCCTGCAGGCAAAAATTGCCAGCGCCGTCACTTCAAAGGGATATCAGGTCGTCAGTAACCCGGATACGGCGGGCTACTGGATCCAGGCTAATGTGCTCAAGGCCGATAAAATGGACCTTCGTGAGTCTCAGGGCTGGTTAAGCCGGGGTTATGAGGGCGCTGTGACTGGCGCCGCTCTTGGGGCGGGGATTACCGCTTACAACTCCAGTTCCGCGGGAGCAACCCTGGGAGTAGGGCTTGCAGCCGGTCTGGTCGGAATGGCGGCTGACGCGATGGTGGAAGATGTGAACTACACCATGATCACCGATGTTCAGATCGCGGAAAGAACCAAAACTCAGGTTCAGACTGATAACGTGGCCGTATTACGTCAGGGAACATCGGGCGCAAAAGTGCAGACAAGTACGGAAACAGGTAATCAGCACAAATACCAGACTCGCGTCGTCTCGAACGCTAATAAAGTTAACCTCAAGTTCCCTGAAGCCCAGCCTGTTCTTGAAGACCAGCTGGCAAAATCGATCGCAAATATTCTGTAGGTTTTCTACTCCTCGGCCCGGGCACTCCGGGCCAGACTGGCATCACCTTTCTGGCGTGTCAAAATTCATTCGTCAAAGAATCAGTTAATTCCACATCTAAACGGTGAACAGTTGCGCAATTTATTTGTGCATCTGTGAGGCGTTGCCGCCTTCGGCGGAGTCTTTTTGACTTTATTTTATCAGAGGTTATTTATGACAATATCTGAACCTGTCAGGTCTGTTGATACACATGAACTGGTGCCTGGCGATATTTATCCGCATCCTGCTGTGGGGGAGACTTATTCCCTGTCACACCGCGAGGTCTGTTCTCTCTTCAGTGACCACATCATGTATTTTTGCAGCGCGTTGGTTATTCTCGTCCTTGTTTTCATCGCAGGTGTCTTTTTTCGAAAATTAATGACGTCTTCCGCGGGACGTAAGCGAGGCACGGTGTCAGTTATTCCCGATGCAAAGCCAGAAGCGCAGAGCAAACCGGAATATTTCCATCTTTCCATATGTGTGGAAGGCCCGGCCAGCACGGATGATTCTGTCCTGTCCTCTCTCGCCTCCCGTGTTGTGCGCGAAGCTGAAGATTTGTATATCCCCGGCGTCAATCGCCGCGACAGCACTGACGACGTGTTTGCCTGGTCCGTGCAGACTCAGTTTCCTTCTGACAGGCTCTGCAGTACCCGGCTTTTCCCGGGGGCAGGCTGGTTTGAACGTCCGGATATCATTAAACATCCCGTGAAGTATTTCTGCGTCTGCCTGCAGTACACGGCTGAAACATCGCCATCCACACTGCATGCCCTGGTCGATGAGGCCGGGCGGCAGGTGGCGAAGCCGTATATTAAAGGCGGACATTGCCTGGGCTCTGAGGGCTATACCTTCTGTATCACCACTGAATAACAGTCAGTATCCGGCCTGGCCATCAATGGATCCGGGCATGACTGTAATCCTGTTTTCTGTGCCGGTGTATTTCCGCTGATTAATTTGTCCTTCCGACCCTAATATTTTACTGACGGATTAGTGCCATGAGTTTTAATGCCAAAGATATGACGCAGGGCGGTCAGATCGCCAATATGCGCTTTCGCATGTTTGGTCAGATTGCCAATATTATTTTTTATGTGCTGTTTATTTTATTCTGGGTGCTGTGCGGACTGATGCTGATGTACCGGCTCAGCTGGCAGACCTTTGTGAACGGCTGCGTATACTGGTGGTGTACGACGCTGGGTCCGATGCGCGATATTATTCGCTCCCAGCCGGTATACACCATTCAGTATTACGGCCAGTCGCTGGAATATACCTCAGAACAAATCCTGGCCGATAAATATACTATCTGGTGCGGAGAGCAGCTGTGGACTGGTTTCGCCTTTGCTGCCGTGGTTTCTCTTGTTATCTGTATCGTGACGTTCTTCATCGCCAGCTGGGTGCTGGGCCGCCAGGGGAAACAGCAGAGTGAGGATGAGAACACCGGCGGGCGCCAGCTTTCCGATAAGCCCAAAGAAGTGGCCCGCCAGATGAAGCGTGATGGAGTGGCCTCCGATATTAAGATTGGCGACCTGCCTATTCTTAAAAACTCCGAAATTCAGAACTTCTGCCTCCACGGTACCGTGGGTTCCGGTAAATCCGAAGTTATACGCCGGCTACTGAACTACGTGCGTGCCCGGGGCGATATGGCCATCATTTACGATCGCTCCTGTGAGTTCGTCAAAAGCTATTACGACCCGTCACTGGATAAAATCCTCAACCCGCTGGACTCGCGCTGTGCAGCCTGGGATTTGTGGAAAGAGTGCCTGACGCTGCCGGACTTCGACAACATCTCCAACACCCTTATCCCGATGGGTACCAAAGAAGATCCGTTCTGGCAGGGCTCCGGTCGCACTATCTTTGCCGAAGGCGCGTATCTGATGCGCGAAGACGACGATCGGAGCTACGAGAAGCTGGTCGATACCATGCTGTCCATTAAGATCGACAAGCTGCGCGCCTATCTGCAGAACACGCCGGCAGCGAACCTGGTTGAAGAGAAAATTGAGAAAACCGCCATCTCCATTCGAGCTGTGCTGACCAACTACGTCAAGGCTATTCGCTACCTGCAGGGCATTGAGAAGAACGGCGAGCCGTTCACTATCCGGGACTGGATGCGCGGCGTCCGTGAGGACCGACCCAATGGCTGGCTGTTTATCTCCTCCAATGCTGACACCCATGCCTCCCTGAAGCCGGTTATCTCGATGTGGCTGTCGATTGCCATCCGCGGCCTCCTGGCGATGGGCGAGAACCGTAACCGGCGTGTGTGGATCTTCGCTGACGAACTTCCCACGCTGCACAAGCTGCCGGACCTGGTCGAAATCCTCCCGGAGGCGCGTAAATTTGGTGGTTGTTATGTGTTCGGTATTCAGTCTTATGCCCAGCTGGAAGACATCTATGGCGTTAAGCCTGCCGCCACGCTCTTTGACGTGATGAACACCCGGGCCTTCTTCCGCTCCCCGAGTAAAGAGATTGCGGAGTTTGCTGCCGGTGAAATTGGTGAGAAGGAAATCCTCAAAGCCAGCGAGCAGTACTCTTACGGTGCTGACCCGGTGCGTGATGGGGTATCGACCGGGAAAGAAAAAGAGCGGGAAACGCTGGTCAGTTACTCCGATATTCAGACGCTGCCGGACCTGTCCTGCTATGTCACGCTGCCCGGGCCGTATCCGGCCGTGAAGCTGGCCCTCAAATACAAGCCGCGTCCGAAAATTGCCGAGGGATTTATTCCGCGCACTCTCGATGCGCGGGTGGATGCACGGCTCAGTGCGTTGCTTGAAGCGCGGGAAGCTGAAGGCAGTCTTGCCAGGGCGCTTTTCACGCCGGATGCCCCGGCATCCGGGCCAGATGATGCCGGCAGTCACGCCGGTGAGCGACCAGAGCTGGCCAGTCAGCCAGCGCCAGCAGAAGTGACAGTATCTCCGGCACCAGTAAAAGCGCCGGCGACAACGACGATGCCGGCAGCGGAACCCTCCGCCAGGACAGCTGAGCCTCCTGTACTGCGGGTCACGGCCGTACCGTTGATCAAACCAAAAGCAGCCGCAGCGGCCTCAACAGCATCCTCTGCCGGTAACCCTGCTGCAGCTGCAGGCGGGACAGAACAGGAACTGGCGCAGCAGTCCGCAGAACAGGGGCAGGACATGCTGCCGGCCGGTATGAACGAGGACGGTGTGATTGAAGATATGCAGGCGTATGACGCCTGGGCTGATGAGCAAACGCAGCGGGATATGCAGCGGCGTGAAGAGGTCAATATCAACCACAGCCACCGCCACGATGAGCAGGATGATGTCGAGATTGGGGGGAACTTCTGATGATGTCGATTGGCTCCGTTAAATCGGCCGACAAAGCCGCGGATTACTATACGAACAAAGATAATTACTACGTCATCGGGAGCATGGACGAACGCTGGCAGGGTAAGGGGGCTGAGGCGCTGGGGATCGACGGGAAAGCCGTGGATAAGGCGCTGTTTACGGAACTGCTGAAAGGGAGGCTGCCGGATGGCAGCGACCTGACCCGGATACAGGACGGCGCCAACAAGCACCGACCCGGTTATGACCTGACCTTCTCGGCCCCCAAAAGCGTGTCGGTCATGGCGATGCTGGGCGGCGATAAACGCCTTATCGATGCCCACAACCAGGCGGTAACCGAAGCGGTGCGGCAACTTGAGACGCTGGCCGCGACCCGGGTCATGACGGACGGTAAAAGCGAAACGGTGCTGACCGGAAATCTGATTGTGGCGAAATTCAACCACGACACGAACCGTAACCAGGAACCTCAGATACACACCCATGCCGTCGTCATTAACGCCACGCAGAACGGGGACAAATGGCAGTCTCTCGGCACAGATAAGATTGGAAAAACAGGCTTTATCGAGAACGTGTACGCGAACCAGATAGCGTTCGGGAAACTTTACCGGGAGGCGTTCAAACCCCTGGTTGAGAAGCTTGGCTATGAGACGGAAGTCGTGGGCAAACACGGGATGTGGGAGATGAAAGGGGTCCCTGTGGAACCCTTCTCCACCCGGACTCAGGAGGTCAGGGAGGCCGCCGGACCTGATGCCTCCCTGAAGTCCCGGGATGTGGCCGCGCTCGATACCCGCAAGTCGAAAGAAGCCATCGATCCGGCAGAGAAGATGGTGGAGTGGATGAACACGCTGAAGGAGACCGGGTTTGACATCCGGGGGTACCGTGAGGCCGCCGATGCGCGAGCCGCAGAGCTGGCCCGTGCACCTGCCGCGCCGGTGAACACTGACGGTCCGGATATCACGGATGTGGTGACGAAAGCGATTGCCGGTCTCAGCGACCGCAAGGTGCAGTTCACGTATGCCGACCTGCTGGCACGCACGGTCGGCCAGCTGGAGGCGAAGGACGGTGTGTTTGAGCTGGCGAGAAAGGGCATCGATGCCGCCATTGAACGGGAGCAGCTTATCCCTCTCGATCGCGAGAAAGGCCTGTTCACCTCAAACATCCACGTTCTCGATGAACTCGCCGTCAAAGCCCTGAGTCAGGAGGTGCAGCGCCAGAATCATGTCTCCGTCACGCCCGATGCGTCTGTGGTGCGCCAGGTCCCTTTCAGCGATGCCGTCAGCGTGCTGGCGCAGGATCGCCCGGTCATGGGTATCGTTTCCGGTCAGGGCGGTGCAGCCGGCCAGCGGGAGCGGGTGGCCGAGTTAACCCTGATGGCCCGGGAGCAGGGGCGTGACGTCCATATCCTGGCGGCCGATAACCGCTCACGTGATTTTCTCGCCGGGGATGTGCGTCTGGCCGGGGAAACGGTGACCGGTAAATCCGCCCTGCAGGACGGGACGGCGTTTATTCCGGGCGGAACACTCATCGTGGATCAGGCGGAGAAGCTGAGCCTGAAGGAAACGATTTCCCTGCTCGATGGCGCGATGCGCCATAACGTGCAGGTCCTGCTCTCCGACAGCGGGAAGCGCAGCGGGACCGGCAGCGCGCTGACCGTACTGAAGGACAGCGGCGTGAATACGTATCGCTGGCAGGGTGGCCATCAGACCACAGCCGACATCATCAGTGAACCGGATAAAGGCGCACGCTACAGCCGGCTGGCACAGGAGTTTGCCGTCAGCGTGCGTGAAGGGCTGGAAAGCGTGGCGCAAATCAGCGGGACGCGTGAACAGAGCGTACTCAACGGCCTTATCCGTGACTCCCTCAGAAATGAGGGAGTGCTGGGTGAGAAAGACACGACCATTACAGCCCTGACGCCGGTATGGCTGGACAGCAAAAGCCGGGGCGTGCGGGATTATTACCGGGAGGGGATGGTGATGGAACGCTGGGATCCGGAGACCCGGACGCACGATCGCTTTGTCATTGACCGGGTGACCGCGAGCAGCAATATGCTGACCCTGAAAGACCGGGAAGGGGGCCGTCTGGATCTGAAGGTTTCCGCGGTCGACAGCCAGTGGACGCTGTTCCGGGCAGATACACTGCCGGTGGCCGAGGGGGAACGTCTGGCGGTGCTCGGGAAGATACCGGACACACGCCTGAAGGGCGGGGAAAGCATCACGGTGATGAAAGTGGAGGACGGGCAACTGACGGTACAGCGGCCGGGGCAGAAAACCACGCAGACCCTGGCCGTGGGCGCGGGCGTGTTTGACGGTATTAAAATCGGCCACGGCTGGGTGGAAAGTCCCGGCAGGTCGGTTAGCGAGACGGCAACGGTCTTTGCGTCGGTGACGCAGCGTGAGCTGGATAACGCCACCCTCAACCAGCTGGCGCAGAGCGGAAGTCATCTCCGTCTGTACTCAGCGCAGGATGCGGCTCGCACGACGGAGAAGCTGTCGCGGCATACCGCCTTCAGCGTGGTCTCAGAGCAGCTGAAGACCCGATCCGGCGAGACGGACCTGGATGCGGCCATTGCGCAGCAGAAGGCCGGACTGCGTACCCCGGCAGAACAGGCCATTCACCTGGCCATCCCGCTGCTTGAAAGTGAGAAACTGACCTTCTCCCGGCCCCAGCTGCTGGCGACGGCGCTGGAAACCGGGGGCGGGAAGGTTCCGATGGCGGACATCGACACGACCATTCAGGCACAAATCAGGTCGGGGCAGTTGCTGAATGTACCGGTGGCGCACGGCTACGGCAATGACCTGCTGATTTCCCGTCAGACCTGGGACGCCGAAAAAAGCATCCTGACCCGGGTGCTGGAAGGTAAAGACGCGGTGGCCCCCCTGATGGACCGCGTGCCGGCCAGTCTGATGACGGACCTGACCGCCGGACAGCGGGCGGCGACCCGGATGATTCTGGAAAGCACGGATCGGTTCACGGTGGTTCAGGGGTATGCCGGGGTGGGGAAAACCACCCAGTTCCGGGCAGTCATGAGTGCCATCAGTCTGCTGCCGGAAGAGACCCGTCCGCGCGTCATCGGTCTGGCGCCGACGCATCGCGCGGTCGGGGAAATGCAGAGTGCCGGCGTGGATGCGCGCACGACGGCGTCGTTCCTCCACGACACGCAGCTGCTGCAGCGCAATGGCCAGACACCCGATTTCAGCAACACCCTGTTCCTGCTCGACGAGAGCTCAATGGTGGGGCTGGCCGATATGGCAAAAGCCCACTCCCTCATCGTCGCTGGCGGTGGACGGGCGGTGTCCAGTGGGGATAACGACCAGCTGCAGCCCATCGCGCCGGGCCAGCCGTTCAGGCTGATGCAGCAGCGCAGCGCCGCCGACATTGCCATCATGAAAGAGATTGTGCGCCAGGTGCCTGAGCTGCGACCGGCGGTCTACAGCCTGATTGAACGGGATGTGCACCGCGCCCTGACCACCATTGAGCAGGTCACGCCGGAGCAGGTGCCGAGAAAAGAAGGCGTCTGGGCGCCGGGCAGTTCTGTGGTGGAATTCACGCCGAAGCAGGAAAAGGTGATACAAAAGGCGCTGAGCGAGGGGAAAACCCTGCCGGCAGGTCAGCCCGCGACGCTCTACGAGGCGCTGGTGAAGGACTATACCGGACGGACCCCGGAGGCACAGTCGCAGACGCTGGTGATCACCCATCTGAATAAGGACCGCCGGGCGCTGAACAGTCTGATCCATGACGCACGGCGGGAGAACGGGGAAACCGGCAAAGAGGAAATCACCCTGCCGGTGCTGGTCACGAGTAACATCCGTGACGGTGAACTGCGCAAACTGTCGACCTGGACGGCTCACAAGGAGGCGGTGGCGCTGGTTGATAACGTATACCACCGTATCAGCAAAGTGGATAAGGATAATCAGCTGATCACCCTGACAGACAGTGACGGAAAGGAGCGATATATCTCTCCCCGTGAAGCCTCTGCTGAAGGTGTGACGCTTTATCGCCAGGAAAAGATCACCGTGTCTCAGGGGGACCGAATGCGCTTCAGCAAAAGTGACCTGGAGCGCGGCTATGTGGCCAACAGTATCTGGGAGGTGCAGTCTGTTGCGGGTGACAGTGTCACGCTGTCTGATGGCAAAACCACCCGCACGCTGACCCCGAAGGCGGATCAGGCGCAGCAGCATATCGACCTCGCCTACGCCATCACGGCTCACGGCGCCCAGGGGGCCAGCGAACCGTATGCCATCGCGCTGGAAGGGGTGGCCGGTGGTCGGGAACAGATGGCCAGCTTTGAGTCTGCCTATGTGGCTTTATCCCGCATGAAACAGCATGTGCAGGTTTACACCGACAGCCGTGAGGGCTGGATAAAGGCCATCAAGCATTCACCTGAGAAAGCGACGGCGCACGATATTCTTGAACCCCGTAACGACCGGGCGGTGAAAAGCGCCGATCTGCTGTTCGGGCGGGCAAGGCCACTGGATGAAACCGCCGCTGGCCGGGCAGCCCTGCAGCAGTCCGGTCTGGCACAGGGAAATTCACCGGGAAAATTCATTTCTCCGGGGAAAAAGTACCCTCAGCCGCATGTGGCGCTGCCGGCATTTGATAAAAACGGGAAAGCCGCCGGTATCTGGCTCAGCCCGCTGACCGACAGGGACGGACGGCTGGAGGCCATCGGCGGAGAGGGGCGGATTATGGGCAATGACGCCGCCCGGTTTGTGGCGCTGCAGAACAGCCGCAACGGTGAAAGCCTGCTGGCCGGGAATATGGGGGAGGGGGTCAGAATGGCCCGCGACAATCCCGATACCGGGGTGGTGGTGCGGCTGGCCGGTGATGACCGCCCCTGGAACCCCGGGGCCATAACCGGCGGGCGGGTATGGGCTGAACAGGAGCCGGTGGCTCCGGTACCGCAGGCCGGGGCTGACATTATCCTCCCGCCGGAGGTACTGGCGCAGCGGGCGGCAGAAGAACAGCAGCGCCGCGAAATGGAAAAACAGGCGGAACAGACTGCCCGGGAAGTGGCCGGGGAGGCGCGTAAAGCCGGCGAGCCGGTGGACCGGGTGAAAGAGGTTATCGGGGACGTCATCCGTGGACTCGAGCGTGACCGGCCGGGCCCGGAGAAAACGACGCTACCGGATGATCCTCAGTTCCGGCGCCAGGAGGCGGCGATTCAGCAGGTGGCCTCAGAAAGTCTGCAGCGTGAGCGTCTGCAGGCTGTGGAGCGGGACATGGTTCGTGACCTGAACCGCGAGAAAACCCTCGGGGGCGACTGACGCGCCTGCGGCTTGTCTGCCCCGGCAGGGCCTCCGGTTAACACCGGACCCCCTGCCGGGGCGCGGTAAAAAGAGAGAAGGATACAGAGATGACAGCACACACAATCGGTTTCAGAGCCGCTGACCGCTGGCTGCAGGCATTACTGACCTGGACACCGGGTCAGACGGATATGATTAAAACGGTGGCCCTGGTCCTGATGGTCACCGACCATGCCGGGTTACTGCTGGCACACAATAACGAGATAATGCGGCTTCTGGGACGGGGCTGTTTTCCGCTGTTCGGTCTGGCATGGGGAATGAATCTGGCCCGGCACGCGGAAATACGCCAGTCGCAGCTGAACAGTCTGTGGGGCTGGGCGCTGGTTGCCCAGGTGTCGTTTATGCTCATCGGGTACCCGTGGTATACCGGGAATATTCTGTTTGCCTTTGCCGTCACGGGCCAGGTCCTGCGGTGGGTCAGCCAGCCGTCCTGGTATTACACCCTCCCGGCGGTCGGACTGCTGGTCGCCTGGATACCCCTGTCAACCGGCAGCTACGGCATGGCCGGAGTGGGCATGCTCACCGCCAGCTGGCTGCTTTGCCGCGCACAGCATGCACCGGAACGGCTGGGATACGGGGTGCTGTGGGCCCTCATGGTGTTGCTGATGAATATGCATAACGTGAGTGAATCGGCGGCCGGGCTGGCGATTGCGCTGCTGACGCTGATCGTGTGTTCATCTGCCGGAGAACGTGTGAAACGCTTCTGGCCGCGGCATTTCTTTGTGATGTTCTATGCAGTGCACCTGGCGGTACTGGGTATTGTCATCTCGATGTAAAAAAAAACCGGACACAGGTCCGGGGGAGGGCACATTGCCCGTAAACGTGACAAGGGGATATCATCGTTGTGTCCACTGCATTGTGAGGTGAAACGATGATACCGTTAGCGTATCGTATACCTCAGACCTGTAGCTTTTATTGATATGGCCCCTTATGAGTGAAGAAAAACGCCCTGTACTGAGCCTGAAACGAAAACCGGCGGAGAACAGTACGGCACCCGCGGAGGCGACACCTGTCCCTGGTGTGGTGCGCCGTAAGAAGGTCGTGGTGGTTTCGTCCCCGCCGGCCTGGAAGGCAAAGAAAGAGAAACTTGAGAAGGTTAAACAAGCGGCAGAAGCCGCCGCGCGTAACGCGGCGCCGGCGCCGGTTAAAGCAGTAAAGACGCCACCTCCGGTGCGTTATCTTCGCCTGCTGCCGCCGGAACAGGCCATTATGACCCTGAAGGCGTTCTGGCCACAGCTGTTCGACGGAAACGCGCCACGTCTGCTGGCGACGGGCATGCGCGAACAGCTGTTTGCGGATATCGTGAACCGCGACCTGCCGCTGTCGCATAAACAGGTGATTAAGTGCCTGAAGAGTCTGACCCGGTCTGCGGGCTATCTGTCCCGGATGAAGGTGGGGGCCTCCCGCTATGATCTGCAGGGGAATGCCGTCGCGACCGTCACTGCAGAGGAAGCGCAGTACGCCAGCGAGCGCATGATGAAAGAACTCCTGCGAACTGAGCGTATGCGGAGCCAGTCAGTTGGCTGAATACAATCGAGGAGAGGAAATGGATTTTGAAGCGCGGAAACAAAAGGCGCTGGCGATAATGGCCAGCCGTAAGATGTGGAAAAGCAATTATGCACCGCTTCTGATACGACTGTTGTGGCGGCTGGGGATAAACATTCCCCCGCTGCCGTTTGCTCCGCTCTGGCAGGTTTTTGTCGTAATGACAGGCTATTTCTCCCTTGGATATGGGCTGTGGATGTACTGGACGGTGTGGCGGGCCCAGGGGATGCCTCTCCTGTTCGCCTGCGAAATCAGTCTTATCGCGGGCGTGTTATTTGGCCTGACGATGGCACTTTTTCATCTGTGGCGGCGAAAGGTGAATAAATTACCTGACTGGAAAGATCTGTAATGAAATAAATATATGCTGTCAGGTTGTGAACATTCCTGGCCTGACAGACCCCTCGTTTTCTAAAAACATTTACCCTGTATGGTGTGGTTATTATACGTGACTACGTCCGTTCTGGTATTACTCCTGTCCGGAAGGGGCTGTTGTGCTTCTTATTGTCGTATATAGTCAGAACAAATATATTCAAACGAAAGAGAGGTAAAGGGTGAAAGGCATTGTGGCTGAGGCATGTGTGTTGCCCGGGTATGGGCAGACGCGAAGAATGACAAGCCATTCGGTGCCGTGAATGGCTGCTTCGGGACTGCCACGTCCCGGGGCGATGTGACGCTTATAAGTGCTCAATTTTCAATTTAAGTCATCCACTGTCAGTATTTAACTTATTTCAATATTTTTATTACATCACGACGTGCGATATATGAAATGCACAGGCTTTCATATCGTGCGTAAATCATCAAATAAAAAGGAAAAAAACTATGTTTAAATATTTTATTCTGCGCAAACAGCAGCAGCTGTTCTGTTATTTCTGCGGTATCGTGCTAGCGATGGTTCTTATGCTCCTGTTCCCTTCCGTTTTTCGGGGGAGTGGGTTTTATCTGCTTTTATCGTCTGTTGCGCTGTTCTGGGCAGGCCTTGCCCTATATACCCGTCACATCGACCGGATGAGAAAGCCAGAGGTCTCACCGCTGGTCAGTATTCGCGACGGTAATCAGGTGGTGGCCGAGGTGCCGCGCCATGAAAAGGCCCGGCTGGAATGGGAAATCTTCCGGGACGATGAGGTGTTTCGCCAGCAAAGGTGGGAGCTTACAGGCCTGACCGGACGGGTTATCAGCCGGGGGCTGTTGTATACGCCGGCGGTGATGCTGGTTGGTATCGGTATTCTCGCCTGGGGTTCCCCACAGGATGCCATCCAGCTGATTAATGCTCTTCGTAATATGCCTGCTGCGGAACTGGTGCATCAGATTGGTTTTGTCCTGTGCCTCGTCCTGCAGATTAGCGTCATATCAGTTCTGATCGCTGATGTTGTAGCCGGGAGAGGATTGCCGAATGTATTTCGCCGCGCGTTGCTCGACAGGCTGCCGGCAGAGTTCTGCCTTATCAGAAGAGGGACAGAAAGATGAGGACGACGACAGGAAAACGCATCGGGAAAGAAAGGAACATCAGGGAATAAAATACATGGCAAAGATATTAATGATGGCGGGCAGTACCGTTGTTGTGCTGAGTTTGCTGGGGTTTCTGGTGCTGCTTCTGAAAGGTCGCGCAGTAACGAAGACTTCCCCGGTTCTGATGTCACTCAAAGCCCTGGGTATACGCCCCTCAGAGGCTGAGCAACGGTTGTGTCGCCAGCGGGTCTGGGTGGGTAATGACACACTGATGACGCCACGGGAACAACATTTTTTCCGGGAATTACTGAGGCATACCAGCCGAAATCGCTGGCTGTTGTGTCCTCAGGTCCGGGTGGCAGATATTGCCACACTCTCTTCCCATATCCGGCCACGATCCCGGACCTGGTGGCAACTCTTCCGGATGGCATCACAGTGGCACTGCGATGTGGTCATCGTTGACATCCATACCTTCGCTATCATCGGCGCAGTTGAACTGGATGATGCCTCACACCTGAAAAAACACCGTATCCGGCGCGATATTCTGCTGGAAGAGGTTCTGAGGCAGGCCGGTATTCCACTATTACGCGATCGGGATTCAGAGAGGCTGGTAAGAAGGGTCGGAGAGTTTCTGAAAAACCGCGGAGCCGATGCTGCCGAAAAATCCATAACCGGTATGAATTCAACGACAGAGCATACTGAACGCAAGGAGAAAGAAAAATGATTATCGCCGCCGAAGTGAAACGTGATGAACAGGGGTACTGGACACATCCAGCGCTGGCACGCAGTGGTTGTGAAACTTCCGCAGAATTAAGTTACTGGCTCAGAACTCATAAACTTCAGTGCTTTGTGATGACAATGCGCGATGAAGCGCCTGAAGCCTTTGCTGCCGGATTTACGGATGAAGCCCCGGATGCCCTTGGCTGGATACCGGAGCCGCCGGATGATGATGGCTGGTTCCTGGGCTCTGTCCACGATACCGGCGACGGACCCGTCTGCTACTGGTTTCGGCATACCACAAAATCCTGACGCCTCCGCATGGCGTCGTTGTCCAACCCCGGGAACGGGGAAAAGCCAGTTTCCCCCGCTCCCGGCGTTTCTTAAAACACCCGTTAAGGAAATACTGTGAAAAAAATTAACCGTACACTCCGCAAATGTTGTCTGTCGGGGCTTATCAGCCTGGTTTTGTGTGCACCTGTTCCGGCCGTGTATGCCGCCAGCATCGAGACGGGATATTCTCCGGAAGGAACGGCTCTGCAGCTGGTCCTGAAGACTATTGATTCTGCACAGCAGGAAATCCGGCTGATGGGCTATTCCTTTACTTCACCCGAAGTCGCCGGCGCGCTTGTCAGAGCAAAACAGCGTGGTCTTGATGTGAAAGTGGTTCTGGACTGGAAAGCCAATACCGGCAAGCAAAACCAGGCGAGCCAGGCGGCCATGAATCTTCTGGTCAATGCCGGCATCCCGGTTCGCACAGTGTCGCAGTACAAAATCATGCACGACAAAGTCATCATTGCTGACGACCGCAATATTGAAGTCGGGTCTTTTAACTACACCCGCGCCGCTGAACGCGTCAATTCAGAGAACGTGCTTGTCGTATGGGATGTTCCAGTCGTAGCTCAACGCTATCTGCAGCACTGGCAGTCTCGCTGGAATGGCGGTACTGATTGGCATTCATCGTACTAACGATCACATTGAACACATTTTTTCTGCGCCAACAGGAAAAATGTATTTTACATTAAATTAATGTGTGCACTCGCTGCCTATAAAGACATGTAGTATCTTTGTCCAGGTATTTTGTTAAATGCTTGAGGAGGCAGAGATGTCACAGGTCGTTAACGGAGTTACTTCCTCATCGAAACGTCCCTACCGGAAAGGGAACCCACTTAGCGATGCTGATAAACAGCGATCTTCAGTGGCAAAGAAAAGGGCCACCCATAAAGAAGTTAAAGTGTTCCTGGAACCACAGCTCAAAGACATATTGATGAAAATGTGTCATGACGATGGGTTAACACAGGCTGAAGTACTGTCCCGGTTGATCCAACGCGAAGCATTAGCCAGAAACATATCTTAATGGGCTTACTTTCTTGAACCTTTACCCGATGAGTGTTAAATTGCTGCGAGATTAGAGCTTTTGGTGTGCCACGCCGTAAGGTGGCAGGGAGCTGGTTTTGTGGATGTTTACCCGGAACCAGAAAGCAAAAACCCCGATAATCTTCTTCAATCTTGGCGGACAGAAAAGATTAACGGGGCCTTCATAAACTGCATAGAACGTGTTGCTCTATGCAGGGAGTATAGAATTATGCCCAGAAAAGTTCAAGACCTTCTGTGCTCACTCCTTCCGTGCAACATAAGCGCAGGAAGCGGTGACTGATATCCTTCAAAACCACTATTCACAGGTTAAAAACCCGAACCCGGTTTTCACGCCGCGAGAAGGGAAAAAGACCCTGCCGTTCTGCCGTAAGCTGATGGCGAAAGCCGAAGGCTTCACGTCCCGTTTTGATTTTTCCATTCATGTGGCGTTTTTGCGTTCGCTGGGTAAGCGTCACCGGATGCCACCCCTGTTGCGCCGGCGAGCAATTGACGCGCTACTGCAGGCAATGTGTTTTCACTATGATCCGCTGGCCAATCGCGTGCAGCGCTCGATTACCAATATGGCCATCGAGTGTGGACTGGCCACCGAGTCCAGGAGCGGCAACCTGTCAGTCAGCCGTGCCACCCGGGCGCTGAAGTTTCTGGCCGAGCTGGGGCTCATCACCTATCAGACTGAATATGACCCGCAGATCGGCTGTAACATCCCGACCGATATCACCTTCACCCCGGCTCTGTTTTCCGCGCTTGACGTTTCTGAGGTGGCTGTGGTGGCCGCGCGCCGCAGCCGTGTGGAGTGGGAAAACCTGCAGCGCAAAAAGCAGAAACTGAAACCCCTGGAGATGGACGAACTGATCGCAAAAGCGTGGCGGTTTGTGCGTGAGCGTTTTCGCAGCTATCAGGCTGAGCGTAAATCTCACGGCCGTAAGCGGGATACTGCACGGCGGGATGCATCACGGCAGCGTCATGACATCGAGACGCGCGTGCGTCAGCAACTGACCCGCGAATACGCCACCGGCCGCTTCATGGGCGATAAAGAAGCGCTGAAGCGTGAGGTTGAGCGCCGTGTGCAGGAGCGCATGCTGCTGTCGCGCGGGAACAACTACACGCGACTGGCCACTGTCCCCCTATAACATTCCTTCCTTAAAAAATCCGGCCGGCGCCGGAGGCTTTCGCACGCCTGTTGTCCGGCTACTACGTATTATCTTATCTTCAGACCTGCTTTCCTCACCATAATTCCGGTCTTCCTGGCGTCAACGTGGCCTTAAATGTTATCGCCGGCGTCACTTCTGACGGCCGATTTCTGTTATCCACAAATAACTGCAAGGGAGTATTTAATTAGGCTACAACCGTGATACGCACAAAGCACATGCCGTCGGACTTTCAGGGCGCGTGGTTCCTTTTAAACACCAGCTCTATATCTCTTTTAAAGATCCTTTAATAAATCCTGTAAACGCATAACCTGTTCATCGCCTGCCCTGTGGACAGGCTGCGGAGAATGCCCGCCCTTGCAGCGACCTGACGGTCGCGCCGGTTCGGCAACATCAGAGAGAGCTCCCATCGCTGCGCGACGGGCCCCGACCGGATAACCACATTAGTTACAGCATTCAAAAGGAAAATCATCACAAAACCGGCGCCGGTTTGCCAGCCAGGTGCCCCTCCCCACCACTGAAAAGCGCCGCCGCCCCCGGCCGAAGGCCGGGGAACACCATCGCTTTTAATGATGGGTGTTGTAACTACTCTTCTTCATCGCTGTGGGTGGAGCTGCGGTCAGTTGTCTGGTACACGCTCATAAGCGGCCCTGCGGCCCGCTAACGCGGAGATACGCCCCGACTGCGGCTGTCGCCTTGTCGGGACCACTCCGACCGCGTACAGGGGCGTCTGAGATGTTTTGAGCGGGTATGGCTTTGCAGGGAAGGGGTCGGTGAGGCAGAACCTGTCAAAACTGCAGCCGGCTGCGCCGGGCGACGGCGCCATTTACCCGCGGTACTCCATTCAACTTCAGCTGGCGCCTCCATGCCGCTGACGCGGCATACAAAAGCTTATCGGTGTCGTTACTGATCCGGCGTCCGGCTCACACAAGCCCACTATCTGGCGGCCGGCTCGTTACCGTTACAGGGCACTTTTATTGCATTGAAATGCATCGCTATTTTTTTTGATGGTGCCGTGTTGACAGCCATCTTCTCTCAAACTACTATCAAACTACTGTATAAAAACACATGTGCATTTATACAGTAGTTTGCAGGGAGGCTTACCGCCAACGGAGCACGCTCCGGAAGCCTTCCCCGCAACACACCAGGGGGCCTTCAGGCCCGGACACAACAATTATCATAAGGAAAAACATAATGACTTCTTCAACTGCAGTACCAGCGAATCCGTCTGCCGACAATAGTGCGAAAAAGGTTTACCAGTGGTTAAACGGGCTGCCGGACAGCAACGGTAAAAAGCTCATCTCCGGTATCTTCGGCGGCTACAGCAATATCGGCGGGGACAGCGGTTTCTCCCTGGCCCAGGGCAACGCCATTAAAGACGCCACCGGGAAATTCCCGGCAATTTACGGGGCAGATTATGCCCGCGGCTGGGATGTCAGCGCGCCGGGTGATGAGGCCAGCCTTATCGATCACAGTTGTAACAGCGATTTAATCAGCCACTGGAAAAACGGAGGGCTGGTTGCCATCAGTCATCACCTGCCGAACCCGTTCTATGCGGGTAACAATCCGGGCACCGGTGAAGGGGGCCTGAAAAAGGCCATCAGCAACGACGAGTTTGCGACCATTCTGCAGGACGGCACTGGTGCGCGTCAGCGCTGGCTGTCCCTGCTCGATAAAGTGGCAGAGGGACTGCAGGAGCTGCGGGATAACGGCGTGCCGGTGTTGTACCGTCCGCTGCACGAGATGAACGGCGAATGGTTCTGGTGGGGCGCGACAGGCTATAACACAAACGACGCCACGCGGCAGGATCTGTACCGCCGCCTGTACCAGGACGTGTTCAGCTATTTCGTTAACACGAAAGGGCTGACCAACCTGCTGTGGGTGTTCTCCCCGGACGCGAACCGTGACCATAAAACCGCGTACTATCCGGGCGCCGGTTATGTGGATATCGCCGGTCTGGATTTTTACACGGACAATCCGGCCTCCCTGTCCGGCTATGACGAAATGCTGGGCCTGAACAAACCGTTCGGCCTGGTGGAGGTGGGACCGTCAACAACGAATGGCCAGTACGACTACGCCGTTCTGGTGAACACCATTCTGCAGAACTTCCCGAAAACCATCATGTTTGTACCCTGGAATGACGGATGGAGTCCGGTGAAGAACCAGAACGCTGCTGCGGCATTCAATAACGGCAGCGTCATTAACCTGGGCGACATCAGCATCAGCTGGTAACCCCCCCTGTGAGCCCCCGGCGTTGCCGGGGGCCGGGAGAATGAAAATGAACACTGTACCCCATTCCTGGCCGGAGATGCTGGAGCTGTTCCATCGGTGGTGGCAGGGAGACTCGCCGGCCGGGGCTGTGTTGTTTTCTGTAGTGATGGCCGCCCTGCGCATGGCTTACTTTGGCGGCAGCAGGGGCTGGAGAAAAAAAACGCTGGAGATGCTGCTCTGTGGCGCCCTGACACTGACCTTCTCCTCAGCGCTGGAATATCTGGGATTACCGAAAACCCTGTCGGTGGCGCTTGGCGGAGCGACAGGGCTGACTGGTGTGGACACCATCAGAGCGCTGGTAATGAATTATCTTGCGAAGCGGCTTGGTCCCGGTAACGGAAAGGAGAAGGTGTAACAATGGTGTTTTCACGTGGTATCCGCAATAACAACCCAGGCAATATTCGCCGGGGTGAAGACTGGAAAGGACTGGTCCGGGACGGGCAGGATACGGATGAAGCCTTCTGTCGGTTCGTTGCGCCGGAATATGGTATCCGGGCAATGGTTCTTATCCTCCGGCGATACCGGCAGAAGCATAACCTGAACACGATAAGTGAGATTATCCGGCGCTGGGCCCCCCCGGATGAAAACGACACCCGGGCCTATATCGACAGTGTGGTGCAGACGACCGGCGTGCCGGCAGATCAGCAGGTTGATACCGGCGACAGCGGCTTTATGACAACACTTCTGAAAGCCATCATCCGGCACGAGAATGGCGAACAGCCTTATGGTGACGACGTGTTTGCCCGCGCCCTGGCACTGGCAGGTGACACGTGATCACTGACGCAGCCCTGGCGCTGCTGAAAAAGACCGCCCTGCCAGGGATGGTGTTGCTTGTCATGGTGGCCGTGCTGCTGGCCGCCGGGCATTACCGGGACCAGGCCCGTCAGGAGACACTCAGGGCCGACAGGGCGGAACATAATCTTCAGGTGGCAAACATCACCATTACCGACATGCAGACCCGGGCCCGCGCCGTGGCGGCTCTGGATACCCGGTACACAAAGGAGTTAACCGATGCGAAAAAGAAGCTTGGCGATTTGCAGTCTTGTGTGCGCACTGGCCAGTGTGGGTTGCGGGTCAACGCCACCTGCCCGGCCGGCGGCGCGTCCGGCGCCAGCCGCATGGGCAATGCAGCCAGCCCCCGACTTACAGACGCCGCTGAACGGGATTATTACACCCTCAGGGAGCGGATCAGCACCGTTAGCGGGCAGGTGAGATACCTGCAGGCCTACATCAGCACACAGTGTATGAGGTAATGTCTCTTCCCTCGTTACATGCGAGGCTGGTCGTTTTTGTGCCTGAAAAATAAACGAAATATTCTGTATTGACACCTGAAAACATCAGGCGTAATGTTAATAATATACTGTACATACATACAGTATATTGGTTTTAATTTGTTGTTTTAAATGTCAAAGAGGAAAATGATATGAGTGGTGGAGATGGACGAGGTCCGGGTAATTCGGGGCTGGGACATAATGGCGGTCAGGCCAGTGGAAATGTGAATGGTACGTCTGGTAAAGGTGGCCCTTCATCAGGTGGTGGTACGGATCCAAACAGCGGGCCGGGCTGGGGTACGACGCATACCCCTAACGGAGATATTCATAACTACAATCCGGGGGAGTTTGGTAACGGCGGGGATAAACCCGGTGGCAATGGTGGTAACAGCGGTAATCATAGCGGTAGTTCTGGCGGTGGACAGTCTTCGACCACCGCGATGGCCTTCGGTCTGCCTGCCCTGGCTACGCCGGGGGCTGAAGGACTGGCTTTATCCGTTTCCGGCGATGCGTTGTCGGCCGCGGTTGCTGATGTGCTGGCTGCCCTGAAAGGTCCGTTTAAGTTTGGTCTGTGGGGGATTGCGATCTACGGTGTACTGCCTTCTGAGATTGCAAAAGATGATCCGAACATGATGTCAAAAATTATGACGTCATTACCGGCCGATACGGTGACGGAGACTCCGGCAAGTACTTTACCACTGGACCAGGCGACGGTTCGTGTCAGACAACGGGTTGTGGATGTGGTGAAGGATGAGCGGCAGCATATTGCGGTAGTCGCGGGTCGGCCAATGAGTGTTCCTGTGGTGGATGCGAAACCGACAACACGACCGGGGGTATACAGTGTGTCGATTCCGGGTCTCCCGTCCCTGAAGGTGAGCGTACCGAAAGGTGTTCCGGCTGCGAAAGCCCCGCCAAAAGGCATTGTAGCTGAAAAAGGTGATTCACGTCCGGCTGGTTTTACAGCCGGTGGTAACTCCCGTGAAGCCGTTATTCGTTTCCCGAAAGAGACCGGACAGAAGCCGGTTTATGTGTCGGTGACAGATGTTCTTACCCCAGCACAGGTAAAACAGCGTCAGGAGGAGGAAAATCGTCGCCAGCAGGCATGGGACGCCGCTCATCCGGAAGAGGGGCTGAAAAGAGACTATGATAAAGCGAAAGCCGAGCTGGATGCCGAAGATAAAAATCTTGCGACCTTAAACAGCCGCATTGCATCGACAGAGAAGGCGATCCCCGGTGCAAGGGCTGCTGTACAGGAAGCCGATAAAAAGGTAAAAGAGGCAGAGGCAAATAAAGATGATTTTGTGACTTATAACCCGCCTCATGAATATGGCTCCGGGTGGCAGGATCAGGTTCGCTATCTTGATAAGGACATTCAGAAAAAAAATGAGACGTTAAAAGCGGCTCAGGCATCTTTAAACGCAATGAATGAATCCTTATCCAGAGATAAGGCTGCGCTTCCCGCGGTGATGGAGAGCCGGAAACAAAAGGAGAAAAAAGCGAAGGATGCGGAGAATAAGTTAAATGATGAAAAGAACAAGCCTCGCAAGGGAGTTAAAGATTACGGTCATGATTATCATCCCGCTCCGAAGACCGAAGAAATTAAGGGGTTGGGAGAATTAAAGAAAGCACCTAAAAAAACACCTAAACAAGGTGGTGGTGGTAAGCGTGACCGCTGGATTGGTGATAAAGGCCGTAAAATTTATGAATGGGATTCCCAGCACGGTGAGCTTGAAGGGTATCGTGCCAGTGATGGCGAACACCTCGGGGCATTTGATCCAAAAACGGGTAAGCAAATAAAAGGTCCGGATCCGAAAGGGCGAAACATTAAAAAATATCTTTAAGAGGTAAGTATGGGACTTAAATTAAATTTAACCTGGTTTGATAAGAAGACTGAGGAATTTATTGGCGAGGAGTATTCTAAAGACTTTGGTGATGATGGCTCTGTCATTGAAAGTCTGGGGATGCCTTTGAAGGATAATATTAACAATGGGGGGTTTGATGTTGAAAAATCATGGGTTCCGTTGCTGCAGCCATATTTTAAAAATAAAATTGAAGTAGATACGTACTGGTATCAAATTTCATTTGATTATCGGGATGGTAACTGGTAATGAAAATTCTTCAAGGATGATTTGATTTACAGGGTTCCGGTGGTCACGGATGATCTCCGGAATTTCCAGTAGTCTTACTTTTGTCCGGGTTTACGATAAATATCGGGTCGGTTGATTTGCCAGACAAAATCTGGTCGGTTAACTGGGTTATACCCCAGCTTCTGGTATAACCAGGGCGCGCTGTCGGTTACCAGCATTATCCGTCGCAGACGTGACATCACTGGATGGGCGTGACAGCATTCAATCAGCCAACGACCAAGACCACTTTTCTGATAATCATTCAACACATAGACGTCGCACAAATAACCAAAAGTGGCATAGTCTGTGACCAGACGGGCGAAGCCGATTTGCCTTGTTGCATCCAGAAGCGCAAAACAAAGGCTGTTCTGGATTGATATCCTGACTGTTTCAGCATCAATGCCTGGAGCCCAGGACGATTGCGAGAGGTAACCTTGAATGGCTTCCAGCTGAAAACAGGCGGGATCGGTTGTAACTGTAAACTGGCCTTTGGTAAAACGCAGATGCTGATTATCCAACGAATTGCTCCTTCCGGGCTATTTGTGATGAGGCACCGGGTTGTCCTGTGTCCCGGGGAATGCTCAGGATGCTTTTTCATGCACGGTCATGATAAAAACCAGCGGGCTCTCCCCTTGGTTTTCATAGAAATGAGGAACGTCGGTTCTGGCTGTTGCCGAGCAGCCAGTTTTTACCAGATACACGTGGTCCTGTACACCCAGTGTGAGCGTGCCCGACTGAACATAAAACAGTTCAAGCGTGCCTTCCGTGTGGCCCGGTGAAGAAAACTTTTCCCCCGGCTGCATTTCCCACATCCATAGCTCGGTCATATCAGGACCACCCGACCCTGCAAGCAGTCTTGCTCTCCCGCCTTTGTCACCTATAATTTTGCTGTTACATAGCATGTCCAGGCAAAGTAAATATGCTCCCGAATTTATTCGGACGGTGCCTGTATTTTAAAATATATTGTTTTTGTTAAGCCTTGACCTGGTTTATTGGTTTCATAACGCCATTGGGCCATTGCCGCAATGACTGCAGAGTCGAAGAGGTGTTGAGGTTCTGATTTTAGGATCCAAACCTTAGATATCTTCCCGTCAGCATCTACGTTATATTTAACCGTCACATCGCCTTCAATCCTGTTAGCCTGTGCATAATACGGATAGACAGGGGGTGTCGAATATAGCAGCTTTGGAGGCGGGTTTTTAGCGGGGCTGGAACACCCCAGAAGCATACCGCACAGGAAGAGCGTACCGATAAATCCCGTTTTCATGACAACACCAGTATCGTGAATGATAATTAATATTATCAAGGTACAGCTTTCACGTGCAGATGAGAACACCGATTAATGGTAGACATCGACGTCCTTCATCCAATGAGTCGCTTATGTAGAGCCTGGGCTTCAGGCTGAAGCACGTCGTGCTCTTATGATTCTGAGTAGGCCATAAGACCACCGTAAGTCGGTACAATGCTACCGTCATCAGCTTCAAATTCGGGGATACTGGCCTGAGTGGTCGTGTAAACGGGTTGACTGTTCTGCTCAGCGAAGTCTACCAGAGCTTTAATTTGCTCTGCGGTAAGAACTGATGGGATTATGGTATATCCCTTTCTGCGGATATTATTAGTTTTATCCCTTTGTGGGGATACTGTTATCTTAGAGCGGCAGCCGGCTGCACCGGGCGACGGCGCCATTTGCCCGCGGTTACACGCTCGTAAGCGGCCCTGCGGCCCGCTAACGCGGAGATACGCCCCGACTGCGGCTGTCGCCTTGCCGGGACCACTCCGATCGCGTACAGACACTCCTGAGACGTTTTCCGCGGGTATGGCTTTGCAGCTACCGTGTTAAGTTCCTTGGTTTCGCTGAAATAGTTGATGAACATCCCCCTAAGCGTCAGCAGCAAGCTGCCGCCGCTAAGGCCCCGGAAATCACGCCCTTTACGTCGTAAACGCCGTAAAGCCCGCTCACCGGGGTTAAAAGGGATTACTTTTACTTCTTCATTGCTGTGAGCGGGTTAAGGCTAATCAGGGCAGGGGGTAGGGTGGCAGAGTTTATAGCCAGGTAACCGGCTATGCCGGGCTTTCGGCGCCATTTTACAACACAGACACATGTAACCTCATCTGGCGCCTCCATGCCGCTGACGCGGCATCCAAAAGCTTCCCAATACTGTAGGCCTTAACGTCCGCTTAGTGCTAGAAGCGGACATTGATAACATCGCAATATCTTAATTTATGGGGAGCAGTTCACGGACGTTGCTTGCTCTTAGTGACCAATAGTGTGCACGCGACTAATGCAATTTATTACTTTTCATTTTATGCCCCACTGAGATTTAACGAGCCAAAATATTTAACGAGTTCAATAATTGAGTATCCAGCGTTTCAGTTGCAGGTGTTGGTAGTCCGTTCGCAATGCGATAATTTTTTATTGACTGCCTTGTGGAAGGCCCCATTATGCCGTCAATATTCCCGTTGTAATAACCTCTATCCAGCAAAGTGAATTGAACCCGCATGATTAAGCGCTTACGCTTCTCTGTACCAGAAGTCAGCCCATTACTTGCACGGTTAGCTTCTGTAGTTCCAACAGAATTCGTAGTAGTAGAGTTGTTATTGTCGTTAGAACGAAGCGAACGCACAGAGGAAGAGGACGATGGGGAACTTGTTCCTGAACTTGAAGACCCAGATGAGCTTGGTGAGCTGTATGTTTTTGGATAATAAGGAGTGCTGCCACCATAGTACCCGCCACCCGATGATGATCGGTGAGAACTATGGCTTCGATGGGAGCTATGACTGCGATGCCCTGCAATGTAGAATGGAACTTCGGTGTTAAGTGGGGCTATCACTAAATCATGTTCATTAAGAGTCATACCAGGCAAATCACTTGCTCCGGTGGATGAATCACTTGCCCATACAGAATTATTGAGCGCCAAAAATCCCGGAAGTAGAGCAGCAAAATTAAATTTTTTCATAAAATTGGTCTCGGTGGTTGATGAAAACGGCCTGTTGAGGAACTGAAATAACCAGTACAGGAAGACTTCTGAGTGCATTCATCACATTCTTTAGGATAGTAATTTTTCCAATCAGAGATCGACTGAGCAGCAAGCTCCCAAGCTCTTTCGGGAAGATGACACAAAGGATAATTAAAAATTGTTAGAGGTATACCTGACCTGTGCGCAGCGTCTATGGCGGAGATTATTTTCTCACTATAACTGCTGTGCTCAATGAAGATTGTTGACCAGTTCTTTCGTGCCCAACCGATAGATTCCAGCCCCATAAGGGAAATCTGATTGATGTTGGAGAACACACGGCCAACGAACTCTACAATATCATCCAATTCTGTATAGTTAGCCAGTGTCGGAATAACTCTAAGTTCGATATTAATCCCTGAGTTTCCTGCATTAATTAATCCCTTAACCGTTTCATTAAATGCGCCATCATTCCCTACCAGATGATCATGCACAAGTGGTCTTGATGAGTAGAGCGGGATACCAAAGGTGATTTTTATCTTTTTGCTTCGCTTTGCCATTTCCTGAGTAAAGTTGATATCAGAAAATTTGCGTCCGTTTGTTAAAACATGCAAAGCAGTATCTGGTGAATTCTCGATGATAAAATCAATGAAGTGAAGGAAATCATCTCCATACAGCAAAGGTTCTCCACCGCTGACCCCAACAACTCCATCCAAACCAAATGAAGCTATAGCAAGAGCTGATTGGGTAAGTAGCCAGTCATCATTTGATTTCTTAGGTGGCTGCGAACAAAACAGACACAAGTTATTGCAGCGTTCCGTTACTAAGACAGTATTATGATTGGCTCTGCGGGACAGAATTACGCGTATCATATTGCCATTGTTGATTATACCAATATCTCCATCTTCAATTGACTCATATAATTCAGTGCTAATAACAGAGAAATCAAAGCATGGTTGAATGGCATCATTATTGCCTTCAGCAACTACCAGTAAATTGGGTAAAAAGAATAAAGGGTTCATTGGTTTTTGTTTGCATAACCGATAGAACCCCGTGGGCACATTCTTTTTTGAAGCAAAATGAAAGATATCGTTCCTGATAACCTCAGACATATGCCCATCCTTTTAGCATCTCAGCCTTCGGACCACCTTCTGAGATGGAGTTCATCAGATATCTGAACATCCCCTTGTGATACTGACAAAACGTTGAACGACTCCTATCACCGACAGGCTCACCTTGTACACTTATGTTCTGGCATGGGTCTGCACCGCAAAATGGTTGATAAGCGCATGTATCACAACCTGGCAAAGCAAAATTGAACGATGAACTCAATACTGCGTTATAGTAAGGACTCTTGGAAAATGATAGCGTCTTAACCTCACCCGCACTGAACTCCGTTTCAGGATTCACCTTCTGCAACATACGGCTCTCATCACTACCATATACTCGACCGTCATAATTGAAAAGAATACTGTTAAGCACGACCCCACATGGCGACTTCAAATCCGCATAACCACTAAAACCGGGATTGAAGATCCTTTTCAGATGAATGGAGGCCGAATGTTCAACAATCCTTATCCCTTCATTGTTGATCTTAAGGATTTTATCTATCAACGAGGCATAGAAACTTAAGTATTCGTCCATAGAAAAGGTGAACGATGCTTTTTGTGCAAACCCATAGGGACTAACAGGTCGGATAAACATGTCCTTGAGGCCAAGAGACAAGTGAGCCTGGACAATCGATTCAGGATGCCTGATAAGATCTTTAGTAACTGTAGTAACCGTTGCAACGCGACCAGCGCCTAAAGACCGTTTGATAGCCTCTACTCCTGATACTGTTCTACTGTAAGCAAGCCCATGACCAAGAATTCGATTACTGTTGTGAACAACCTCCTCACCATCAAGCGAAACAGAGAACGTTATGTTCCTGCCTCTCGACCATTCAAGCATATCCTCATTCAAGACAGACAGGCTTGATGCTATCACCATCTCAAAATCGGAGCTTCCCAGCGTTTCAGTACATTGCTCATAGATAGACTGAATTAAATCGAACCGCAAGAGTGGCTCTCCACCCTGTATCTCTATCTTGTAAGGTGGTATCGATAGTTTTTTGATAGTCGAAATGATATGAGGGATGAGATCGGGATCTAGATCATAACCAGAGGCGTTCACTGAAGCTCTACTGACCTGACAATACTTGCAGGTATGGTCGCAACGCAATGTGGGCACAATCATGAAAATTGGCCTGATCGCCAGTTCATTCATCAATCTTTTTGCAAAAGCAGAACTTAAAGCATAGGGAGCAATAGCTGATGAGCTTTCGTTGGTTATGAACAGCTTGCTTTCTAGTGCGTTTGATTGCTCCGCACTGATTTGCTCATCAGAAAGATCAAGCAGCTCTTGCTCATTAATGAAGTGATGAAAGCCTGCGAGGTTGCTTATAAAAACCCGTCCATTAGGCAATCTGTCAAAATTGAATGGCATCAATTCCATTACGAAAGCCTTTCATCTACGCTACGAAGCACTTTATGGACAATAGAATCTCTCAACGCCCCTGTTTTATGCTGTAGCTTTTCTCGCAAAGCGTAATCATTCAGCAGTCTCTCGAATTCATAGAGGCATTCGGGACTATCGTTTTCAAAAGAGATCGTCCAAGAGGACAACTCCTCAAGGAGTTTCCATCGAGTAAGTGGAGTCATCCAGTATAGGCTATTGCGTATAACCCACTCAGAATAAAGTTCTTTTTCAAACGTCCTTTCGCACATTGCCATCACCTTTCAATGCAAATAATCACGCCCAGCAACTGCTTCAAAGCAGATTTTTCCTATGGAAACAATGATACAACATATCTATCGGTATGTTACAGGTGACTAGCGTGCCGTTGATCAATACATCGCAACGTTCGTAATGCCATCACCAATTGTGAACTTCTGCTTCTCGCTCATAACGGACTGCGCTCACTTATTGCAGTGAGCGTTACCTTGTGTTTAATGCCAGCCTGGTATAATCAGGTTGACAGTACCGGTTTCAGGTCTTCGTCATTAAAAACGGTTCCGGTCTTCAGGACGCCATAACACCAGTGCACCAGTTTCCGCATCAGCGCGCCAATGGCCACCATTTTAGGTTTACCCCGCAGGCACATCTCATCGTAAATATTACGCATTCGCTTATTGTAGATTTTTCCGCACAGGGCGGACATGTAAAGCTTCGCTCTCAACTGAGGGGGGCCGATTTTCGACATCCGCGGCCGGCTCCGGACCGATGTGCCTGAGCGTTTCTCGATCGGCACCACGCCCAGAAAGGCGGCAGCCTGCTCAGCCGATACAAAGTTATGGCTGCGAAGCACGACCAGCATATGCATCCCCAGCTGGGGACCAACCGATTTAATTGAGGTCAGCAGTGTATAATCACGCC
>OIEP01000055.1_pt1 | contig 101182 bp, 103 predicted proteins | sample 1581861 | NCBI WGS metagenome assembly OIEP01 (sample SAMN03281009, study PRJEB24777) | human gut metagenome | isolation source: fecal sample PR192 from 1 month old female Indian infant, vaginally...
CCGCCAGATGAAGCCGGAGTGGAGCGGACCGCGGAGCGGCAGGTTTTCAGCGCAATGCCGGGGGTGCAGGGGGACGGGCGAAACGTCCCCCTGCCCGTTCACACGCTGTGGATATAACGAATATCCGTGAATTTATCGTGAACGGAACAGACCACGGAATCTGAATGGGCGAAAACGAAAAACGCGCCATGTTCGCCATAACCACCGATTGACAGAACCGCTCAACTAGTTATAAACACAACTGACGGCCCTTAACGGACCAGCATTATGGGATACCGGGCATCGCGCTGATCACCCGCAGCCGAAGCCATCCGCTTCTGACGACTCTCAGCGTTAAATCACACCCTGCGCCAGCATCGCGTCCGCGACTTTGACGAAACCGGCGATATTTGCCCCGCGCACGTAGTTGGTCTGCTTCGCGTCGCCGCCGTACTCCACGCAGGCATGGTGGATATCCAGCATGATGTGATGCAGACGGGCATCCACTTTCTCCGCTTTCCAGCCCATGCGCGCGGCGTTCTGCGCCATTTCCAGACCAGAGGTCGCCACGCCGCCGGCGTTAGCCGCTTTACCCGGCGCAAATAGCACGCCTGCGTCGAGGAACAGGTCAGTGGCGGCAATGGTGGTCGGCATATTGGCGCCTTCGGCCACCGCTTTCACGCCGTTAGCGATTAACTGACGCGCGGCGTCAACATCCAGTTCGTTCTGTGTGGCGCAGGGCAAGGCAATATCCGCCGGTACGGACCACGGCTGCTTGCCTTCAAGATAGGTCAGGCCAAACTCGCGGGCATAGTCGGACACGCGACCATCGCGGCTGGCTTTGATTTCACACAGGCGAGCCAGTTTTTCAGTGGTAAAGCCCGCTTCATCCACCACGGTGCCGCTGGAGTCAGAAGCGGTGATCACGCGCGCGCCCAACGCCATCGCTTTTTCAATCGCGTACTGGGCAACGTTACCGGAGCCGGAAACCAAGACGCGCATCCCTTCAAAGCCCATACCGTGACGCTTGAGCATCGCTTCGGTGAAGTAAATAAGGCCGTAACCGGTTGCTTCCGGGCGAATCAGGCTGCCGCCGAAGGAGAGGCCTTTGCCGGTGAACACGCAGGCGCTGTTGTTGGAGAGTTTACGCATCATTCCGGCCATAAAGCCGACTTCACGCCCGCCCACGCCGATATCGCCGGCAGGTACGTCAGTATCCGGGCCGAGGTGACGATAGAGTTCGGTCATCAGCGCCTGGCAGAAGCGCATTACTTCGCCGTCGCTCTTACCTTTAGGATCGAAGTCGCTACCGCCTTTACCGCCGCCCATCGGCAGGGTGGTCAGGGCGTTTTTGAAGGTTTGTTCAAAACCAAGGAATTTGAGTATCGACAAATTGACTGAAGGGTGGAAACGCATGCCGCCTTTATACGGGCCGATAGCGGAGTTGAACTGTACGCGCCATGCGCGGTTAACCTGAACCTGGTTACGGTCATCAACCCAAACGACGCGAAACTGGATAGCCCGCTCCGGCTCAACCAGACGCTCCAGCAAATTCAGCTGACGATAGCGTGGGTTTTCCTCAATGAAAGGCCACAGGGTGGTCATCACCTCGCGAACGGCCTGAGCAAATTCAGTTTGATGGGGATCGCGCTGTTGAACGCGGGCGAGAAAGTTTTCCAGAGTGCACATCTGATCCATTGATATAAGTTCCTCTTATGGTTGTGATCGCATCTATACCCGTCATACTTCAAGTTGCATGTGCGTTGGCTTTCCTCGTTCACCCCAGTCACGTACTGGAGTACGCTCCCGGGGATTCACTGCGTCGCCGCCTTCCTGCAACTCGAATAATTTAGGGTATATACATGTCATCCCTGTGCCCGCTTTATGATTAACGGCAAAGATGCGCGGCCTGTGCGTGAGCCTCGTCCTTGCCGCTATCGTGCAGGCAGAATGATTAGCTGTATATACTCGTCATACTTCGAGTTGCATGTGTGTTGGCTGCGATCGTTCACCCCAGTCACATAGCTATCTATGCTCCTGGGGATTTACTCTCTTGCCGCCTTCATGCAACTCGAATTATTTAGAGTATATTTATTATTATTCGGCCCTTGAAAAGGCCGATTTTTCGACTATACCACTGGAAATCGTTAGTTGAGCAAGGAAAAATTGTTCAGAAAGGAATTTTTATGATTGCGTATTGGTCATAATTAAAAACGATGACTGGCCCGGCATAAATCATCGGGTAACAATGCAGGACGCCGGGCGATAAAGGCTTCCAGCAGGGGAATGTCCGCTGGGGCGAGATTGAAGGTTAACGCGTCCTGCGGCGAGCACCAGCATAGCTGGCTGTGGTAGCGAGCAGTGGGGGCCGGGCTAAAATGCGGAACCCACCAGGCATGAAGGTGAATCAGGCATGCGGACACTTCACGCTGATGGCTGGCGATATAACGCGCTGGATGAGCGTGGATCCCCAGCTCCTCCTGAAGCTCGCGGGTCAGCGCCTGCGCCTGGGTCTCGCCGGGCTCAACTTTTCCACCAGCAAATTCCCACATTCCCGGTTGATCGGCGTGCGGGGGCCGCTGCGCCAGCAAAATTTGCCCGTTATGTTCGATAATGGCGGCTACAACATCAATGGTTTTGAGCATGTGAGTCATCGTACTGTACGTAATAGGGGCTTATTATCGCCATCCTTATATCTTCCCTTCCAGACAATCTTAAATCCGCCCGAAAACCATTGATCAATGCCGCCGCCTTACTGACAGCAATAATTTACGCTTTGAAGGTCGCCCATACCGGCGCATGGTCGGAGGGTTTTTCCATCCCGCGGATTTCGTAGTCGATACCGGTTTCGATACAGCGCTGCGCCAGCGGGGTGCTGGCCAGCAACAGGTCGATACGCAGACCGCGGTTGTCGTCAAATCCTTTCGAACGATAGTCAAACCACGAAAAATGCGCGTTGTCTTGCGGGTTGGCGTGGCGGTATGTATCCACCAGACCCCAGCTCAGCAGACGATCCATCCATTCACGCTCTTCCGGCAGGAATGAACACTTACCGGTGCGCAGCCAGCGTTTACGGTTCTCTTCACCGATGCCGATATCGAGATCGGTTGGGCTGATGTTCATATCGCCCATGATCAGCACCGGATTGTCTTTATTCAGTTCGTTATCGAGATAGTGTTGCAAATTCTGATAAAACGCCGCCTTAGCCGGGAATTTGGTTGCGTGATCGCGGCTCTCTCCCTGGGGGAAGTAGCCGTTAATCACCGTAACATTGCCAAACGGAGAAGGGACTTCCGCCATGATAATCCGGCGCTGGGCGTCTTCACCATCGTTCGGGAAGCCGCGACGCACGGAGACGGGCGTTTCTTTGGTGAGCAGCGCGACGCCGTAATGGCCTTTTTGCCCGTGATAAAAAACGTTGTAACCAAGTTTCGCCACTTCTTCGAGCGGAAACATATCGTCGTGAACTTTGGTTTCCTGCAGGCCGATGACGGCGGGCTGGTGTTTATCGATGATGGCGGCCAGCTGATGAGGGCGGGCACGCAGGCCGTTGATATTAAAAGAGACAAATTTCATAGTCGCTGCCACTGTGCAAGGTGAATAGTGCAGGGATGGTAGCAGAAATTCGCCGCCCTGGCTTCGTTAAGGCAGTTTATTCTGCCAATTGCAGCCATTGGCGAGCTGGCCAACTGCGCACCATTATGCAGCGCGATGCGCCAAAAAAGGGCGAACATTGCCGGTAAATTTCGTATCCGATCACAATTGCAGAATTATATTTTACATATGAATAATCTTTCTTTTTTTTCCACTATTAAATGTGTATTTTGTGTTTTTATTCACTTTTTATGCATTTTAGGTGAATAAGAGATGCTTGTAACTTATTGATATTTCGTTGTCGACTTCACTTTATGCATTTTCTCCTCTGGCTGGCATGAACCGTGCAATCTACATTTACAGCGTAATAAACATAAAATTTAACATTATTTAAACTTTTTATTTACCGGAGAGGTCGATATGTGTCAGTCAATTACGCGTAGCCATTTTGATGAATGGATGATGCCCGTTTACGCGCCAGCGGCTTTTATTCCGGTACGCGGCGAAGGGTCACGCCTGTGGGATCAGCAGGGGAAAGAGTATATCGATTTTGCCGGCGGTATTGCGGTTAACGCCCTCGGTCATGCGCATCCGCAGTTGATTAACGCATTGAGCGAACAGGCGGGGAAATTCTGGCACACCGGCAACGGTTATACTAATGAGCCGGTACTGCGTCTGGCGAAACGGCTGATTGATGCCACCTTTGCCGACCGGGTCTTCTTCTGTAATTCCGGGGCAGAAGCCAATGAAGCGGCGCTAAAACTGGCGCGCAAATACGCCCACGACCATTTTGGCAGCCAGAAAAGCGGTATCGTGGCATTCAAAAATGCTTTTCACGGGCGCACGCTGTTCACCGTTTCCGCTGGCGGCCAGCCTGCCTATTCGCAGGATTTTGCGCCGCTGCCGCCGCAAATCCAGCATGCCATCTACAACGACCTCGATTCGGCAAAGGCGTTGATTAACGACGATACCTGCGCGGTAATCGTTGAGCCGATGCAGGGTGAAGGCGGAGTAGTGCCCGCGGATGCGGATTTTCTGCGTGGTTTACGCGAACTGTGCGATGCGCACAATGCGCTGTTGATATTCGATGAGGTGCAGACCGGTGTCGGGCGCACCGGCGAGCTGTACGCCTATATGCACTACGGCGTCACGCCTGACGTGCTCTCTACGGCTAAAGCGCTGGGCGGCGGCTTCCCGATTGGCGCGTTGCTGGCAACGGCGCGCTGCGCCAGCGTAATGACCGTCGGCACTCACGGTACCACTTATGGCGGTAACCCGTTGGCCTGCGCGGTGGCGGGGGAAGTGCTCTCCATCGTTAATACTCCGGCGGTGCTCAACGGCGTTAAGCTGCGTCATCAGTGGTTCAGCGAACGGCTGAATGCCATTAACGCCCGCTACGGCTTGTTTAAAGCGATCCGTGGACTCGGGTTGTTGATTGGCTGCGAGCTGAAAGACGAATATGCCGGAAAGGCGAAAGCCATCAGTCATCAGGCGGCGGAAGAGGGGCTGATGATCCTGATTGCCGGTGCCAGCGTGGTGCGCTTTGCGCCAGCGTTGATCGTCAGTGAAGAAGAGATTAATCGCGGGCTGGATCGCTTTGATCGGGCCTGTGAGCACTTTCTCGCGAGGGTCTTATCATGATGGTGATCCGTCCTGTAGAAAAAGAGGATCTGCCGGGGTTGATGGCCCTGGCTGGCGAGACTGGCGGTGGCCTGACGTCACTGCCCGCTGATGAAGCCGCGTTGGCGGCGCGGATTGAGCGCGCGCAGCTAACCTGGCGCGACGCACTGCCGAAAAGCGAGCAGGGCTATGTGTTCGTCCTTGAAGATTGCGCCAGCGGCGAGATCGCGGGGATCTGCGCTATTGAGGTGGCAGTGGGCCTCAATGACCCCTGGTACAACTATCGTGTCGGCACCCAGGTTCATGCCTCGAAAGCGCTGAATGTGTACAACGCCATGCCGACGCTGTTTCTCAGTAACGATCATACCGGCAGCAGCGAACTGTGTACCTTATTCCTCGCCCCGAAATGGCGTAAGGCGGGTAACGGCTACCTGCTGTCGAAATCGCGTTTTCTGTTTATGGCCGCTTTTCGCCAACGCTTTAATGAAAAAGTGGTGGCGGAGATGCGTGGGGTGATCGATGAGCATGGCTATTCGCCATTCTGGGAAAGCCTCGGTAAGCGCTTTTTTGCGATGGAGTTCACCCGCGCCGACTATCTGTGCGGTACCGGACAAAAAGCGTTTATTGCCGCGCTGATGCCGAAACATCCGCTGTATATCGATTTTTTATCCGCCGAGGCGCAGGCGGCGATCGGCGAGGTGCATCCGCAAACGGCCCCGGCGCGCGCGGTGCTGGAGAAAGAGGGATTCCGCTATCTGAATTACGTCGATATCTTCGACGGCGGGCCGACGCTGGAGTGCGAGATTGACCGGGTGCGGGCTATCCGTGAAAGTCGGCTGGTTACCGTTGCGCAAGGACAACCTGCCCCCGGCGAGTGGCCGCTTTGCCTGGCCGCTAATGAACAGTACCAGCAGTTCCGCGCCATTCTGGTTCATGCTGACCCCGACAGCCATCGTGTCGCGCTGAACCCGCGTGAACAGGACGCCCTGAAATGCCGCGCTGGTGACCAAATCCGTCTGGTTCGCCTGTGCGCTGAGGAGAAAACATCATGAGTTTATGGATTAACGGTCAATGGCAACGCGGTCACGGCCCGGTGCGCAGTAAAAGTAACCCGGTGAGCCAGGCATTACTTTGGCAGGGTAATGACGCCGATGCTGAGCAGGTTGCGCTGGCGGTCAGCGCCGCACGTCAGGCGTTTCCTGCGTGGGCGCGCCAGCCATTTGTCGCCCGTAAGGCTATCGCGGAAAAGTTTGCCGCGCTGTTGGAGGCGAACAAAACGCAATTGACGGCGATTATCGCTCAGGAAACGGCTAAGCCGCGCTGGGAGGCGGAAACGGAAATTACCGCGATGATTAACAAAATCGCGATTTCGGTGAATGCTTATCATCGCCGCACGGGGGAAGCGCAGACCGCAATGGCAGAGGGGGCGGCGACGCTGCGCCATCGGCCGCACGGCGTGCTGGCGGTATTCGGCCCCTATAATTTCCCCGGACATCTGCCTAACGGGCATATCGTACCGGCGCTGCTGGCGGGGAATACCGTGGTGTTTAAACCCAGCGAACTGACCCCGCAGAGCGGCGAGGCGGTGGTGAAATTATGGACTGAAGCGGGTTTGCCGCCAGGTGTGCTTAATTTGCTCCAGGGAGGGCGGGAAACGGGCGAAGCCCTGAGCAGCCAGGCGGATATCGACGGGCTACTGTTTACCGGTAGTTCCGCCACCGGCTTTCAACTGCACCGGCAACTGGCCGGACAGCCGGAAAAAATTCTCGCCCTTGAGATGGGGGGCAATAATCCGTTGATTGTTGATGAGCCGCAGGACATTGATGCCGCTGTGTATCTGACGATTCAGTCGGCGTTTATTACCGCCGGGCAGCGCTGCACCTGTGCGCGCCGGCTGCTGGTGAAACGCGGTGAAGCGGGGGACGCCTTTTTACAGCGACTGGTGACAGTGTCACAAAAAATAATCCCCGGCACGTGGGATGCGGAACCTCAGCCTTTTATGGGGGGATTAATTTCGCCGCAGACGGCGCAAAAGGTGCATCAGGCGTGGCTGGATCATGTGGCAAACGGCGGCAGGACGCTGCTGGAACCGCGTCTGTTGCAGGCCGGAACCTCGCTACTGACGCCGGGTATTATCGAGATGAGCGAGGCGACGCTGACGGCGGATGAAGAGGTTTTCGGTCCACTGCTCTGCGTCTGGCGCTATGACTCATTCGATGACGCTATTGCTCTGGCCAACGACACCCGATTCGGGCTTTCCTGCGGGCTGATCTCTGCCGACCGCGCCAGGTTTGACCGTCTGCTGCTGGAGGCGCGGGCCGGTATCGTTAACTGGAATAAACCGCTGACCGGCGCCGCCAGCACCGCGCCGTTTGGCGGCACCGGGGCGTCTGGTAACCATCGTCCGGGAGCGTGGTATGCCGCCGATTATTGCGCCTGGCCGATGGCCAGCCTGGAGTCGCCAACGCTGTCGTTACCGACAACGCTGAGTCCGGGGCTGGATTTCCGGCAGGAGGTATCGCGATGAAAGCCTGGGAAGTGAATTTTGACGGGCTGCCGGGCCCGACTCACCACTATGCGGGATTATCCTTTGGCAACGAAGCTTCGACTAAGCATCGCTATCGGATGTCGAATCCCCAGCTGGCGGCAAAGCAGGGGCTGAAGAAGATGAAAGCCCTGGCGGATGCGGGCTATCCGCAGGCGCTGATCCCACCGCAGGAGCGGCCAAATATCCCGTTATTACGCCAGATTGGCTTTCGCGGCAGCGATGCGCAGGTGCTGGAAAAAGCGGCGCGTCAGGCACCGGATCTGCTTTCGGCGGCGAGCTCAGCATCATCAATGTGGGCGGCAAACGCCGCTACGGTTTCGCCCTCTGCCGATTCGCTGGATGGACGGGTGCATCTGACCGTCGCCAGTCTGCATGATAAATTCCATCGCGCCAGCGAAGCGCCGACCACGGAAGCGCTGCTGCGGGCGATTTTTCCCGATGAGCAGCAGTTCGCCGTACACGGGGCGTTGCCTCAGGTGGCGCTGTTCGGCGATGAAGGGGCGGCAAATCATAACCGTCTCGGCGGCGAGTATGGTGCGCCGGGCGTGCAGCTATTTGTTTATGGTCGCCAGCAGGGAGGCGAGGACAACCCGCGGCGTTATCCGGCGCGGCAAACGCTGGAAGCCAGCCAGGCTGTCGCCCGGCTGAACCAGGTTAATCCCCGGCAACTGATTTTCGCCCGACAAAACCCGGCGGTGATCGATAAAGGCGTCTTTCATAACGACGTGATCGCGGTAAGCAATCAGCAGGTGTTGTTCTGCCATGAACAGGCGTTTGTTGACCAACCGCAACTTCTGCAACAGCTGGCCCGGCAGGTTGACGGATTTACGCCGATCGTCGTGCCCGCAAGCCAGGTCTCCGTTGAAGACGCGGTGGCGACCTATCTGTTTAACAGCCAGTTGTTAAGTAAGCCACAGGGCGGGATGCGGCTTATTCTGCCGCTGGAGGCACAAGAGCACCCCGGCGTCTGGCGTTATCTGAATCGGCTGGTTGATGGCGATAATCCAGTTGATGAGTTACAGGTGTTCGATCTGCGTGAAAGCATGGCTAACGGCGGCGGACCAGCGTGTTTGCGCTTGCGGGTCGTCTTGAATGAAAGGGAGCTACGGGCGGTGAATCCGGCGGTTATGATCAACGATGCGCTGTTAGCGACGCTTAATGCCTGGGTGGAACGCTATTATCGCGATCGCCTGACTCAGGCCGATCTGGCCGATCCCCAACTGCTGAGCGAAGGACGCGAAGCGCTCGACCGCTTAACGCAAATCCTGCGTCTTGGCTCAGTCTATCCGTTCCAGCAATAAAGGAGGCGCCGTGGACGATTTTCTGGCATTAACTTTAGCGGGGCGTCTGCCTCACCATTTTCATGGTCAAACCGCGCGCTTTCGCTGGCAGTGGATTGACTGGGGTATTTTACAGCTCATCCCCCATGAACCGTGTGAAGGTTCGCTGGTTTTGTCATCCGGGCTTCATGGTAATGAAACCGCACCGGTTGAAATCACTGATTTACTGCTGCGCCAGCTGTGCGGCGGGGAGTCGCCGCTGCGCTGGCGGCTGTTGGTGGTGCTGGGTAATCCGCCTGCGCTGAGAGCCAACCAGCGCTATATGCATAGCGATATCAACCGCATGTTCGGCGAGCGCTGGCGGTCATTTAGCCCCAGCGATGAAACCGCCCGTGCCCGGCAACTGGAGCATGTGCTGACCCGCTTTTATCAGGCAGGTTCCGGTGAACGCTGGCACCTTGATTTACATACTGCGATTCGTGGTTCTCTGCATACCCGCTTTGGCGTCCTTCCGGCGCGGGAAAAACCATGGGATGAGTTTTTTTTGCGCTGGCTGGGGGACGCGGGGCTGGAAGCGCTGGTATTTCACCAGCGACCGGGGGGAACGTTTACGCATTTCAGCAGTGAACGTTTCGGCGCGTATTCCTGTACCCTGGAACTGGGAAAGGCGCTACCGTTTGGCGACAACGAACTGAGTCAGTTTAGCGCCACGCAGCATGCGCTACTACGTCTGCTGGCTGGCGATAGGGGGGCGGGAGAGGGGAATATGCCACTGCGCTACCGGGTGGTGCAGCAGATCACCCGCGGCAGCGACAAGTTTAAGTTATATATGTCGGCGCAAACCCTGAATTTCACGCCATTCAGAGCAGGGACGTTGCTTGCTGAAGATGGCGATACACGTTACGTGGCGGCAAAAGCGCAGGAGTATGTACTGTTTCCCAACCCCGGCGTCGCCTGCGGACAGCGCGCCGGGCTGATGCTGGAACGCTGCTGAATATGCTGTCGTCCGGGCGGGCGACAGAATTTATTTTGTGGTTTGTTTTTATCCCGTAATGTTATTTTTTGTTCTTCTGTTGATTGATTACAGATTATTCCTGGTTTAATTCTTTTTTTTCAATCCTTGCTGTTTTATAATTCACTTGATTTATATATAAAACAGTCTGTTAGTTATTTTTTCTTGCGTTTATCTCCTTGTTTTCCATATTTCCTCCACAATTGATGAGAAAATGTTTTTTACACTTTCATTGTTTTACGCTTGTTCTGACTAATTGACGATAAATACCGTAAAGTTTATCTCGTCAACACGGCAACGCGCCGTAAGAATAACGCAAAGTAAGGATTTAACGATGAAGAAGATTACTGCACTGTTTGTTGCCTCTACTCTGGCTCTGGGCGCGGCTAACCTGGCGCATGCGGCAGATGCCACCGCCGCACCAGCCGACGGCAAGCCGATGCTGCATCATAAACGCGGACCTGGCGCCCCACACGAAATGATGTTTAAAGGTCTGAACCTGACCGATGCGCAGAAAGCGCAAATCCGCGATATTATGAAGAGCCAGCGAGAGCAGATGAAGCGTCCTTTGCTGGATGAACGCCGCGCGATGCACGATCTCATCGCCAGCGATACCTTCGACAAGGCAAAGGCGGAAGCGCAGATTGAGAAGATGGAAGCCCAGCACAAAGAGATGGCGCTGGCCCGTCTGGAAACCCAGAACAAGATTTACAACATTCTGACGCCGGAACAGAAAAAACAGTTCAATGCCAATTTTGAGAAGCATCTGACAGAACGTAAAGCGCCGGAAGGTAAAATGCCTGCACCAGCTGAATAATTCAGTGCGCTGATTTAAGACCGCCGGTCTTGCCCAATTATGCCAACAGGCGTTGGGCAGGATCGGCGGTTTTTCTTTATCTGAGAACGGGGCCTGAACTGAGGGCGCTTCGCTTGCCCGGCAGGTTTTAACAGCCACGCCGGGACGTTTAGCCTTCACGACGCGAAAGGAGACGACTAACAATCCGCTATTTCTCACAGCGAATGGAGCGGATACTGGCCGCTTAACAGCGGCTTACACAGTATTTTATAACCGTCATGATCAAATTTTGCCGACAGGCGCGTCAGCGCCGGCGCGTGCGAAAGAGAATCTACGGCGCCCAGCCACAGCCAGTTATGAATGACGTGGTATTGGGTCATATCGTCACTCTTCTCTTCCAGCGCGATCGCTCCGGCCCACGGCCAGCATACCAGCCGCATCTTTTCCATATTTGCCAGCAGCCGCTGATGATGATCCTCGGGACGCTCTTTACCGCAACAGGCGCCGGCACAGCGGCCCAGCGCCGAGCGAAAACAGGCGCGACCGCGGCTTAGCGGCTCCAGCCCCATTAACCCATAGCAAAGGCGATGCTCGTCAGCGATTTTTTGCAATGCCTGCAGCGCCGCGCGTCGGTTGGCAAAGAGACCATAGAGATTACTTTCATGCGAGAAATCAAGCTCGCGGGCATAAACGACCTGCGGGCGTGCGTCAGTAAGGCGTAATGCGCACAATTGTCTGTTTTGCCGTAAACGTTTATTGAAAAGCGGCTGCTGCGTTTTAATCAACTGCGCTTCTAATAATAGCGCGCCGAGTTCACCCGCTGTACGTTGCCAGGTAATTCGCCGGGCCTGGCGCAGCATCGCCGCTTCGTCGGGGGTTCGCAGGTGCGACAGTACCCGGCTACGGATATTGACGCTTTTGCCGATATAGAGAGGCAGGCTATTGCTTTCGCCGTGGAACAGATAAACGCCGGGCTGCTTTGGCAATGCGTCGAGCCACGGACGCAGGTGTTCAGGGTATGTATAAATTGCCGCCGCTTCAAACTCAAGACGCGGCGCGGATTGCCTTCTTGCCACTCTTACTCCTGATGCTGTTTATCTGTACAGTATAGCAGGCGAGTAAAGAGGCGGGAAGTTCAAAACTCACCCCGATCAAAATCGGGGTGAAAAGAGGGGGAATTATTTTTTCCAGAAATCGTCGAAAACGGTAATCGGTGGCCGACGTTTATGTTCGGTTTTCAGATACCAGCTTTCGATGGTCTTAGCGATTTTTTCATCCAGCGTTTTGCCTTCCAGATAGTCGTCAATATTTTCATAGGTTACCCCCAGCGCGACTTCGTCCGGCAGGGAGGGGCGGTCATCTTCAAGATCGGCGGTCGGCAATTTTTTATACAGATGCTCCGGGCAACCGAAATGAGCCAGCAGCTGTTTGCCCTGACGTTTGTTGAGGCGGAAGATGGGGTTAATATCCGTACCGCCATCGCCGTATTTGGTGAAGAATCCGGTCACCGCTTCCGCTGCGTGGTCAGTTCCCACGACGACGCCCTGGGTCATGCCGGCAATGCTGTATTGCGCCTTCATGCGTTCGCGGGCTTTCTCGTTGCCGCGAACAAAGTCGCTAAGCTCGATTCCCGCCTCGCGCAGCGCCTGTTCGCTGGCGAGCACGGCCCCTTTAATATTGACCGTTAAAACGCGATCCGGCTGAATAAACGCGATGGCATCCTGGCAGTCCTGCTCATCCGCCTGTACGCCGTATGGCAGACGAACGGCGATAAACTGCAGGCTGCTGTCGCCGCTTTCCGCGCGCAGTTCGCTGATGGCCTGTTGACACAATTTACCGGTTAGCGTTGAGTCCTGGCCGCCGCTGAGGCCGAGCACCAGTGATTTAATAAAAGGATACCGCTGTAGATAAGATTTGAGAAAGTCTACGCTGCGGCGTATCTCGCTTTCGACATCGATCTGGGGTTTTACGCCCAGCGCCTGAATAATCTCTTGTTGTAGCGTCATCGCGCCCTCCCGGAAGTGAATCAGTTTGGCAATCAGCAAAGGTTTAAGCTACCTCTTTGACGGTAAAACAACAAGGATCACCGTTTTGAGTGGTGTAAAAGCAGGCGATCTCAATGGCATAGATTATTTTATTGGAAAGCTCTTAATTTTTGCTCATTTCTACCTTCGGCTTGAAAAATAACGACATTTATTCCAGGCTTATTAACACGCCAAAAAAAGAGGATGGAATATGAACAAGCATTTCGCAGGATTTCTCGGCGCAGCAGCAGTATTAACCATGCTGGCAGGGTGTACGGCCTATGACCGCACCAAAGATCAGTTCACGCAGCCGGTCGTTAAAGATGTTAAAAAGGGGATGACCCGCGCGCAGGTGATGCAGATCGCCGGTAAACCTTCATCAGAAGTCACCATGATTCATGCGCGTGGAACCTGCCAGACCTACATTCTGGGTCAACGTGATGGTAAAATTGAAACCTACTTTGTTGCCCTGGATGATACCGGTCATGTAATGAATTCCGGCTACCAGACCTGTGCTGAGTATGATACTGACCCAGCCACCAGCAAGTAAGATCTCGCCATACTGCTGATTTCCCCTAAGCCTGGCCTTTGTCCAGGCTTTTTTCATGCATGATGTTGCTTATTTAATTGCGCGAATTATTTGAGGGAAATGTGAAGGTAGTCATAACGTAAGGTCAATGAGAGACAATTCTGTTCAAGGAGGAATTATCCGCGCGAAGAACGATACTATATACTCACTGCATCAACAATATTAATTCGCAGCAATATTTCTTACCGCCTCTCCGGCATAAAAATGCTGAAGAGAGCAGGTCACAGCAATTGAGGAAGCGTTGATGGAAAAGAAACATATCTACCTGTTCTGTTCAGCCGGTATGTCTACGTCACTACTGGTATCTAAAATGCGAGCGCAGGCCGAGAAATATGCGGTACCGGTTATTATCGAAGCATTTCCGGAAACCTTAGCCGGTGAAAAGGGACCCGAGGCCGATGTTGTTCTGTTAGGCCCGCAGATCGCCTATATGCTGCCGGATATCCAGCGTTTACTGCCAAATAAACCTGTGGCTGTTATTGATTCTATTTTATACGGTAAAGTCGATGGTTTAGGCGTTTTGAAAGAAGCCGTTGCGGCCATTAAGAAAGCGGCTGCGCAATAATTTTATTTTAAAACTCGATTTTTCCGGGTAATGTTGATAACCACACAAGGGAGGACAAGTATACTGTTATCCGGAATGAAGAGAGTTTATTTTCCCGTCAAAGAGTAATTTTATCGGCCATCGCCGCAATAAATATATTGCGGCCTTAAAGGGTATTTATTATGAGTAAAGTGATTGATTCGCTTGAAAAGGTACTCCTTCCGTTTGCTGTTAAAATAGGAAGGCAGCCACACGTCAATGCAATTAAAAATGGTTTTATTAAGTTAATGCCATTGACGCTGGCTGGGGCCATGTTTGTTTTAATTAATAACGTATTTCTGAGTTTTGGTGAAGGTTCTTTCTTTTATTCAATGGGCATTCGTCTGGATGCTTCCACCATTGAAACACTAAACGGTTTTAAAGCAATCGGTGGTAACGTTTATAACGGCACGCTCGGCATTATGTCGCTGATGGCGCCTTTCTTTATTGGTTCTGCGTTGGCGGAAGAGCGCAAAGTCGACCCGATGGCGGCAGGATTATTGGCCATCGCGGCATTTATGACCGTGACCCCTTATAGCGTTGGCGAGGCTTACGCTGTCGGCGCGAACTGGTTAGGCGGCGCCAATATCATTTCAGGTATTGTTATCGGCCTGGTGGTGGCGGAGATGTTCACTTTTATTGTTCATCGTAATTGGGTGATCACCCTGCCGTCCAGCGTACCGGCTTCGGTTTCCCGATCATTTTCCGCAGTCATTCCGGCGTTTATTATTCTGTCTATTATGGGAATTATCTCCTGGGCGCTGACGCACTGGGGCACTAACTTCCATCAGATAATTATGGATACCATCTCCACGCCGCTGGCCGCAATGGGCGCAGTTGTCGGCTGGGCGTACGTGATTTTCACCTCCCTGCTGTGGTTCTTTGGCGTACATGGTTCGCTGGCGCTGTCGGCACTGGACAGCGGAATTATGACGCCATGGGCGCTGGAAAACATCGCAATCTACCAGCAGTATGGTTCGGTTGACGCGGCGCTGGCTGCGGGTAAAACCTTCCATATGTGGGCCAAACCGATGCTGGACTCCTATATTTTCCTCGGCGGTACCGGCGCGACGCTGGGCCTGATTATCGCCATCTTTATCGCTTCACGGCGTGAGGATCATCGTCAGGTTGCGAAGCTGGCGCTGCCGTCGGGCATCTTCCAGATTAACGAACCTATTCTGTTTGGTCTGCCGATTATTATGAACCCGGTGATGTTCATTCCATTCATTCTGATTCAGCCCCTGCTGGCGGCTATCACCATGACGGCTTATACCCTGGGCGTTATCCCGCCGATTACCAACATCGCGCCGTGGACCATGCCAACCGGTTTGGGCGCGTTCTTTAACACGAACGGCAGCGTCGCCGCTCTGCTGCTGGCCCTGTTTAACCTTGCCATATCAACCCTGGTCTACCTGCCGTTTGTGGTGATTTCCAACAAAGCGCAGGGCGTGATTGAGCAGGAAGAGAGCGAAGAAGATATCGCTAACGCACTGAAATTCTGACATTACACGGTACGGGAAATCCCCGTACCGTCTGAGAAATGAGGGAGTCATTATGTTTGATCTGGATAACATTGCAGAGGAAGAGCGCCCGGCCAACGACCTCGAAGAGGTGGTGATGGGATTGATCATTAACTCCGGGCAGGCGCGTAGCCTGGCTTATGCCGCGCTGAAGGAAGCAAAGCAGGGGAAGTTCGCGTCGGCCAAAGCGATGATGGAGCAGTCGCGAATGGCGTTGAGCGAAGCGCACCTTGTGCAGACACAATTAATCGAGAGTGATGAAGGTGAAGGCAAAATGAAAGTGAGTCTGGTGCTGGTTCATGCGCAAGATCATCTGATGACTTCCATGCTGGCTCGCGAGCTGGTCGCTGAATTGATTGAGCTGCATGAGAAGGTACAATAGGTCATCGACACGATGAGGCAGCCAAAAATGATGACCACAGAAATCAGTACCGCCCGGGAGCAACAACTCTTTAACGGCAAAAATTTTCACGTGGTCATCTATAACAAGACGGAGAGCGTCAGCGGGCTTCACCAGCATGATTATTATGAATATACCATTGTGTTGACCGGGCGCTATTATCAGGTCATTAATGGTAAGCGGGTGCTGCTGGAGCGCGGGGATTTTGTCTTTATTCCAATGGGGTCGCATCACCAGAGTTTTTATGAATTTGGTGCGACGCGCATTCTCAACGTAGGCATCAGTAAACGTTTCTTTGAGAAACACTACCTGCCTTTACTGCCGTTTGGTCTGGTTGCCTCCCAGGTCTATACCGTTAAAAGTACGTTTCTTAGTTATATTGAGTCGGTTATTGCATCACTGAATTTTCGCGAAACCGAGTTTGATGAATTTATTGAACTGGTATCGTTTTATACTCTCAATCGTTTACGGCATTATCGCGAGGAGCCAGAGGAGGATTTTATTCCACAATGGTTGAAAAATACCGTTGAAGGTATGCACGATAAAGTTATGTTTGGTGAATGCGCGCTGGAAAATATGGTGAAGTCCTCCGGGAAAACGCAGGAATATTTAACCCGGGCAACTCAGCGTTATTATGCGAAAACGCCAATGCAGATAATTAACGATATCCGTATCAACTTTGCCAAGAAACAGTTAGAGATAACGAATTACTCAGTGACCGATATTGCCTATGAGTCGGGGTACAGTAGTCCCAGTCTGTTTATTAAAACGTTTAAGAAACTGACTTCATTTACCCCCAGTAGCTATCGGAAGCATCTTACAAGTATTAATTAACCAGGCGCGAAATATTCGCGTAAGCAAAATATCCAGCTTAACTATCCGCATTTACGCGGGGAGTGGGTAACGTATAGCTAAAATCATTCGGGGTGCAGGACAAAACGGTTAACCGTCCTGAACGTTGCTGGCGGCTACCCGTTAGGGAGCGTCATTCGCGGCCGACACATCTGCATTTTGAAATATGGCGGCTATATATGCGTAGTCCACAAGGGAGAAAAATATGAACCAGAAATTAAAGGTCGTGACGATTGGCGGCGGCAGCAGCTATACCCCGGAATTACTGGAAGGGTTCCTGAAGCGTTATCATGAACTGCCGGTGAGCGAACTGTGGCTGGTGGATGTCGCGGAAGGGCAGGAAAAGCTCGATATTATCCATGCGATGTGTCAGCGAATGGTTGAAAAAGCCGGTGTGCCGATGCAGGTCTACAAAACTCTCGACCGTCGCAAGGCGCTGGAAGGGGCTGATTTCGTTACCACCCAATTGCGCGTCGGTCAGTTGAAGGCGCGTGAGAAGGACGAACGAATTCCGCTGAGTCACGGTTATTTAGGTCAGGAAACCAATGGTGCGGGGGGGCTGTTTAAAGGTTTGCGCACCATTCCTGTGATATTTGATATTGTGAAAGATGTTCAGGAAATTTGCCCGAAGGCCTGGATTATCAACTTCACTAACCCGGCAGGGATGGTGACTGAAGCCGTCTGTCGCCACACCGATTTTAAGCGCTTTATCGGCGTGTGTAATATCCCTGTTGGTATGAAGATGTTTATCACCGATGTGCTGAAACTGAACCCGAGTGATGTGCTTAACATCGATCTGTTTGGCCTGAATCACCTGGTCTTTGTCCGCGATGTGCTGGTTAACGGCGTCTCGCGCTTTGACGAACTGCTGGACGGCGTGGCGTCCGGTCGTCTGACCGCTAATTCGGTGAAAAATATCTTTGACCTGCCGTTTAGCGAAGGGTTGATACGCGCGTTGCGCCTGATTCCATGCTCCTACCTGCTTTACTACTTCAAGCCAAAAGAGATGCTGGCAATTGAAATGGGGGAATACTACAAAGGCGGCGCCCGCGCTCAGGTGGTGCAGAAAGTTGAGAAGCAGCTGTTCGAGCTGTACAAAAATCCGGCGCTGAAGGTGAAGCCGAAAGAGCTTGAGCAACGCGGCGGGGCCTATTACTCCGACGCAGCCTGTGAAGTCATCAACGCTATCTACAATGATAAACAGACTGAGCATTACGTGAATGTGCCGCACCACGGTCACATCGACAACGTTCCGGCAGAGTGGGCGGTAGAGATGAGCTGCACGCTTGGCCGCGATGGCGCAAAACCGACGCCGCGCATCACCCATTTCGATGAGAAAGTGCTGGGGTTGATTTATACCATCAAGAGTTTTGAGGTGGCGGCCAGCGACGCTGCAATCAGCGGTAAGCTGGATGATGTTTTGCTGGCGCTTAACCTGAATCCGCTGATCCACTCCGATCGCGATGCCGAAAAACTGGCGCGGGAGATGATCCTCGCACATGAGAAATGGCTGCCAAACTTTGCGACGACTATCGAAACACTGAAACAGTAACGGGAGCTGTATATGGCGCGCGTGTTGATCGTGAATGCCGACGACTTTGGTCTCAGCAAGGGGCAAAATTACGGTATTATCGAAGCTTGCAAAAATGGTTTGGTTACGTCTACAACGGCACTGGTCAACGGTGAAGCGATCGGCCATGCCGTGCAGCTTCGCCGCGGTGCACCGGAGCTGGCGGTCGGGATGCATTTTGTGCTGACGCTGGGGGAACCGCTGTCGGCCATGCCGGGTTTAACGCGTGAAGGGCGTCTCGGCAAGTGGATATGGGAGATGGCGGAAGCGGGTAATCTGCCGCTGGATGAAATCGCGTATGAGCTGGAGTGTCAGTTTGCTCGGTTTGTCGAGCTGTTTGGCTGCGAGCCGACGCATATCGACAGCCATCATCATGTGCATATGATGGCGCAGATTTACCCCATTGTGGCGGCGTTTGCCGCCCGCAAGGGGATTGCGTTGCGTATTGACCGACAGCAAGTGGCGCCTTCAGCACTGGCGCATGATAGGGTGCGCAGCAGCGATGGTTTTTCCCGCGACTTTTACGGCGAGGCGGTTTCCGAAGCCCTGTTTTTGCAAACGCTGGATGCCTCTATTCAGCGTGATGAAAAATCGCTGGAAGTAATGTGTCATCCGGCATTTATTGATAACACGATTATGCGCAGCGCCTATTGTTATCCGCGTCTGAGCGAACTGGATGTGCTGACATCCGAATCGTTAAAGTATGCCATAGCCGGGCGTGGATATCGGCTCGGGACGTATTGCGACCTGTAGTGGTTGTCGGTGACAGCCGGCCCGGCGGCGGTGCTGCCGGGCCTTTTATACAGAGACTGTGGCAATTTTGTCCTTTTTACTGATATCCGGGTGGCAGTGATCGGCTTTTTATAGGGTTTACATCTGTACGGCGAGTATGCAAAGGGGCGACGAACGGAGGCTTTTTCGGCTATGATAGTGGTTTCTGTCCCCGCTTTGTTTAGTGAACCTATTTGTGATGAAACCTCTTCGCCAACAAAACCGCCAGATTATCAGCTACGTGCCCCGAGTAGAGCCTGCACCGCCGGAACACGCCATCAAGATTGAGGGATATCGCGATGTCTGGTTATTGCGGGGGAAGTATGTCGCTTTTGTGCTAATGGGCGAACATTTTCGTCGTTCACCCACCTTTAATGTGCCGGAAGCGGCGCAACGCTGGGCGACGCAAATGCGGCAGGAAGGTGAAATAGGCGCCTGAGGAGGCGGCGCCGTAAGAATAAAAAACGATTGAGAGTCCCCCGTAATACCGTTCGGTTAAGCGGTTCACAGTGTTTCTCGCTCTTTCGTTGGGGGCGGGTGAGACGCCCCCACACGGTTCGCAGGCCGTGGAGATGGCCAATATCCTCGTATGGGCAGTGAACGGAATAATCCACGGAGCAAAATCAGGCGAAAACAAAAACGCGCCATCTTCGCCAGCACCACCGATTCACTGATATCCTCTGACCCGTAATCATCCCTTCTTAAGCCCCGAACGGCGCTGAACTGAGGATATCAGCGCTGTTTGCGCTCTCAATCCTCATCAGGCCTGCCATTAGCGGTGTACCAGTTCAGCATCTTCTTCGCTATCGAGAATTGTTCTGTCTGTTTGACGTAGCCACTGGCTGGTCAGCGTGCCCGCCGTCATTGAACCGCTCACGTTTAGCGCGGTACGGCCCATATCGATCAGCGGCTCAACCGAGATTAACAGCGCCACCAGCGTCACTGGCAGACCCATCGCCGGCAGGACAATCAGCGCAGCAAAGGTTGCGCCGCCGCCCACGCCCGCGACGCCAGCGGAACTCACGGTAACGATGCCCACCAGGGTAGCAATCCACAGCGGATCGAGCGGATTAATACCCACAGTCGGCGCGACCATTACGGCCAGCATCGCCGGGTAGAGACCCGCACAGCCGTTCTGACCGATAGTGGCGCCGAACGATGCTGAGAAGCTGGCAATAGATTCCGGCACGCCCAGACGGCGGGTTTGCGTTTCAACGTTCAGCGGAATAGATGCCGCGCTGGAGCGGCTGGTAAAGGCGAAGGTGAGCACCGGCCAGACTTTTCGGAAGTATTTCAGCGGGCTCACGCCGTTGACCGCCAGCAGCAGCCCGTGTACCACGAACATGATGCCCAGGCCAATGTAGGAGGCGATAACAAAGCTGCCGAGTTTGATGATGTCCTGCAGGTTGGATCCCGCCACCACTTTGGTCATCAGCGCCAGCACGCCGTAGGGTGTTAACTGCATAACCAGGCGCACCAGTTTCATAACCCAGCTTTGCAGCGTGTCGATCGCAGTGAGTACGCGCTGGCCTTTTGCCACATCATCTTTCAACAGTTTCAGCGCGGCCACGCCGAGAAACGCCGCGAAAATAACCACGCTGATAATCGATGTCGGGTTTGCGCCAGTGAGGTCAGCAAACGGGTTTTTGGGGATAAAAGAGAGGATCAGTTGCGGGACGCTCAGGTCCGCGACTTTACCGGCATAGTTATTCTGAATGGCATTGAGACGGGCAGTTTCCGCGCCGCCCTGAACCAGCCCTTCGGCGGTCAGACCAAACATATTGGTCACCAGCACTCCGACCAGCGCGGCAATCAGGGTTGTGAATAGCAGCGTACCAATGCTCAGGAAGCTGATTTTACCGAGCTGTGAAGCATTATGCAGGCGGGCGACCGCGCTCAGAATTGAGGCGAACACCAGTGGCATAACAATCATTTGCAGCAGTTTCACATAACCGTTGCCGACGATATTGAACCACTGGAGAGAGTCCTGCAGCACCGGATGCCCGGAACCATAGATAATCTGCAGCGCCAGACCGAAAATAACGCCGATAACCAGACCAAGCAGCACTTTTTTAGCAAGACTCCACTGCTTATGCCGGGTTTGCGCCAGCGCCAGCAGTAAAACCGCGAACACAACAACATTCGCTATTAATGGAAAATTCATTCCTGTTCTCCTGATATCCTTTGTGACCGTAGGTCAATGTCGTATTCCTGTGACGGCAAGGGTAGCAGAAGGCGTCTTTCCTTACTTATATCCAAATGGAATTGATTATAACCGTTTTGTTTTTTTGCTGGTTTATTGCCTGGACGGGGGACCAATCAGACGATGAAACGTCATTTGCAGGGCGTTAATCATCTCCGACGACCAGCGTACTGCGCTGTTTTCGGCGACGTTTTGCGGCAGCCATACGGCGTAAACGAATAGCGCGATGCAGAGCACGCGTTCCAGTTGATTCCCCTTGCGCGGCGCAAGCACCGGTAAACGAAAACGCCAGCGACAGGGCCAGAGCAGTGGAACACCCGCCGGGGTCAGCATATCGGCGAGGATATGGCTGAGATAACCCAGTACCAGCCCCTGCAGCGCGTCTGCCGGAATGATCCAGCTCTCTGGCACTTTCAGTGAGAAAAGCGCGACCGCGGCAAATACCGCCAGCAGACTGTGGGTGAAACCACGATGGCCGAAGGCGCGCGCCACGGGCTTTGATATCCAGCTTAATCGCTGCCCAAGAAAAGATTTGGGGTGGTCGATATCGGGCAGCAGGCAGGTCAGCACGGCGGAAGGGATAATATGCCACCAGTCACCCTGGGCCAGCACGGGGGTTAATTCCGCATTTTTCGCAAATACCGCACAGGCGATAGAAAAAAGGAGGTGGCCTTCCGCCGTCATGATAAAAACCCTAAACTGTCAATTTATACAGTATAGGGTTTTTATACAGTGCGGGGAAGAGGTGACGGTGTAACTCTTTGTCACAAAACCGTCAACGTGCCAGCCATCCACCGTCTACCGCGAGGGTAAATCCGTTGATGTAATCGGCGGCGGAGGACGCAAGAAAGACCACCGGTCCTTGCAGATCGTCCGGAATTCCCCAGCGTCCGGCCGGGATGCGGTCAAGAATCTCTTTGCTGCGTTCAGCATCGTCCCGTAACTGCTGCGTATTGTTGGTGGCCATATATCCTGGCGCAATGGCGTTAACATTGATGTGATATTTTGCCCATTCATTGGCCAGCAGGCGGGTAATCCCCAGCACGCCACTTTTTGATGCGGTATATGAAGGCACGCGAATACCGCCCTGGAAAGAGAGCATCGAAGCAATATTGACAATTTTTCCACCATCACCCTGGCGAATAAACTGTTTTGCGACGGCCTGTGAAAGAAAAAATACCGATTTCAGGTTCAGATTGAGGACATCGTCCCAGTCCTTTTCGCTAAAGGAGATCGCATCGGCGCGGCGAATCGTGCCAGCGTTGTTGACCAGAATATCCACCCGTCCCATCGCCGCAACGGCCTGGTTTACGATGGCGTCGATGTCATCCTGACGGCTCAGATCGGCCTGAATGGGAATAAACCGCCGGCCTAGCGCCAGAACCTTTTCCGCCGTTTCATGCGGAATGCGCCGATTAACGCCGACGATATCGCATCCGGCCTGCGCCAGACCCAGCGTCATCCCCTGGCCTAACCCGGTATCACAACCCGTAACGATAGCGACCTTATTCGTAAGGTCGAAGGCGTTCAGTACCATATGCACCTCTGTATGCTGATTTCATGCGTCAAATAGCGCCTGTGAAATCAGCATAGAGGGCAAAAGAGAAAAAAACAATTAAAATGAAACATTGTTTTAATTAAAAAGGTATAGCGGGCCGTTGATATATCCTGTACCGCAACTTCAGCCCAGCAGGTCGCGCACCGTGAGGGATTCCAGCGTCGCGAGCTTCACGTCAGACAACACAAAGCGTGGATCGCGGCTGTTTTCTGCCTCAGGAACGACGATTGAGCGCATACGCGCCGCCTTGCTGGCAATCATGCCATTTACCGAGTCTTCCAGCGCCACACAGTTCAGCGGACTGACCCCGAGTTTCGCCGCGCAGTCGAGATAAACTTGCGGGTGCGGTTTGCTGAAGGGCAGCATTTCGGCCGAGGCGAGGACGTCAAACTGGTCTCTTAGTTCAAACATGGTGAGGACTTTTTCCAGCATCCGCAGCGGTGAAGCCGAAGCCAGACCGATTTTGAGCCCCTGGGCTTTACACAGCGCGACGGCTTCTCGCACGCCGGGCAGGAGCGGGCGCGCATCTTCAACCAACTGGATGGCGCGGTTGATAATTCGCGCAGTGACCTCCGCGCGATCCGGACCTTGCCACGGCTGCTGTGCAAACCACAGGTCGACAACTAAATCGATTCGCAGCCCCAGCGTATCAGGCATTTCGCCGCGGCGGCGAGTATCTACGCCAAGGCTGGCTATCACCTCCAGTTCCGCCTTATCCCATAGCGGCTCAGAATCAATCAATAATCCATCCATATCAAAAATCGCGGCGTGAATCTGGCGCCTTGCTGACATAAGTCCCTCTCCGGTAGCGTAATCAGGTAACGAATCGCTCCTCATGGTATATCATACCGCGCATGATTGGGCGAAATTCGCCGATGAGGGTAGACTGAAAATGGATAAGGCGTCTTAACAAGGGGAACCCATGACGTATCAACAAGCTGGACGCATTGCAGTACTTAAACGCATTTTGGGATGGGTAGTGTTTATCCCGGCGGCGATCTCGACGCTGATTTCCGTGCTGAAGTTTATGTATGAGCATAGCGAGAAAAAACCAGGGATTGACGCGGTAATGATGGACTTTGCGCATGTAATGATTGAGATGGTTCGCTTTAACACGCCATTCCTCAATTTGTTCTGGTATAACTCGCCGTTGCCGGATTTTAAACACGGTATCAATATCGGTTTCTGGGTGATCTATATTTTGCTGTTCGTCGGCATGGCGTTACAGGCTTCTGGCGCGCGGATGGGGCGTCAGGCGAAGTTTCTGCGCGAAGGGGTTGAGGATCAGTTGATTCTGGAACAGGCCAAAGGGCCGGAAGGGCTGACGCGTGAGCAGATTGCTGAACGCATTGTGGTGCCACGCCATACGATTCTGGTGCAGTATTTCCCGCTGTACGTATTGCCGGTGATCGGTATTGTACTGGGATACTTTTTCTTCTCTTTGCTCGGTTTTCTGTAATCAACGGGCCCGGTCACGCCGGGCTGGCTGATTTACTGGGCAGGTAGCGTACGCGGTTTGCCCTGACTGTCGACCGCAACATAGATAAACAGCGCTTCGGTTGCTTTATAACGCTGGCCGATCGGCTCGGACGACACTTTTTTTACCCATACTTCAATATTGATTGTTACCGAGGTGTTGCCTCGTTTTATACAATTAGCGTAGCAGCACACCACGTCGCCCACGGCCACCGGGCGCAAAAAGGTCATGCCGTCAACGCGTACCGTGACTACGCGGCCATGGGCAATTTCTTTCGCCATAATCGCCCCGCCAATATCCATTTGCGACATCAGCCAGCCGCCAAAAATATCGCCGTTGGCGTTAGTATCAGCTGGCATGGCCAGGGTGCGTAAAACCATTTCGCCCTTCGGCGCGAGATCTGTTGTCGCCATTCTATACTCTGTACCCGTCAAAGATGATCAGGCGCGATGCTACTACGAAAATGGCGTGGAGAGAATAGGGGAATATGCCTGTCAGGGCGGGGCAAGAACAGATACCCGTTTCCGGACGCGGTACTCATTCAGCCTGGAGGATCCCGGCGTGCAGGAATAGACATGCCGACACGACTGACCGCAGGGCGTTGCAGAGAAAAAACCGTCCACAGTCGGACTGCCTGGCAAAACAGCGTTTATGCGGCGGGGCTTTGTACCTGCGGGAAACGGCACGCGGGATACGTGCCGGGGAATCGCGCTTTAGTGGTTGTCGTCCTGAGGCATATGGCGATAGATGTAAACGCCGCTCAGCAGCGTGAATATCAGCGTCAGAGCCGTCAGGCCGAAGACCTTGAAGTTGACCCAGATATTTTGCGGCAGCCAGAAAGCGATATAGATATTCGCCAGCCCGCAGAGAATAAAAAACAGCGCCCATGCCAGATTCAGACGCGACCACACCTGCTGCGGTAGGGTCAGTTCTTTACCCAGCATGCGCTGGATCAGCGGTTTTTTCATTACCCATTCACTGAACAGCAGCGCGCTGGCGAACAGGACGTAGATAACCGTTACTTTCCATTTGATAAACTCATCGTTGTGGAAAAAAATGGTTAGCCCGCCAAATATCGCAACCAGCACAAAGGTAATCAGCGCCATCTTCTCGACTTTGCGATAGCGTACCCAGCTATAAATCAGCACGATGGCGGTGGCGATAATCAGCGCGCTCGTCGCGGCGTAAATATCGTACAGCTTGTAGAATGCGAAGAAGACTACCAGCGGTAAAAAATCCAGAAACTGCTTCATACATCAATTCCGTCGTTCAGAATGGCGCGGGGAGATACCTCGCGCCAGATTAAGTTAGTTACGAATAAGCATATACAAGCGGAATAAATAGATCAGCAACAATGCGGAGATCAGATTGCTGATGGTATTTATCACCACCGCGCCAACATTTGGCGTCAATATCGCGAAGCTGGAGGCAAACAGCAACAGCAGGGTTTTCGCCAGCAGCCAGCCGATTATCGCGGGTGCCAGCAGGCGCATATTGGCCCAGGCCAGGCGCATACTGCTACGCATGGCGCTAAAAATACCGACTTTATCCTGCACCAGCATGACAGGGGCGAAAGAGAGCACAATAGCCAGCAGTATGCCTGGCACCAGCACCAGCATCATCCCCATCTGCACCACAAATGTTGTCAGCAGAATCAGTAACAGCAGCTTTGGCAACATCGGCGCGGAGGCGCCAATTGCGCGAAGGGCGCTGACGCGCTGACCTGCGGAAATCATTTGAATCATCAACAGAACGCCGCCCGCGAGAATGGCGTTACCCACCAGACCGGAAAACGTAGAGGCAGCGGAAGCCCGTAGTAAGATCTGCTGCTGCTCCGGCGTCATGTTCTGGACCAGCTCGAACAGCCCGCCGCTGCCTGCCAGGCTGTCGCCTTCGCTCAAAATTGATAATTGCTCTTCACTGGGTGAAAAGGCATGACCAAGCACTACCGTAATGAACGCGCATAGCAACGCAATCAGCAAGATAGTGACGAACTGATTGCGGAAAAAATTTCCAGTGTCACGGTAGACGGACTTTGCCGTGATAGACATGCATTCTCCTTGAGTATTGCCGATGTTAACTAGCGGGCGATTGTACCGCAAATCGCTGTTGGGTATCACTCTCTGCTCTGGCGCGCTGAGTATATCTTTGTAAATTGCTGCCGGGAGTGATGATTTATCCCATTACGACTGCAAAGGGAAATTTGATGTGGCTTATTGAACGTTGATTCCACTCATAATAGTGAAAATTAATCTGGATCAATAAATGTTAAATTTAGCGATTTAATGTGATCTATGTTGGATCAAACATACTTCATTATGGGTATATACTTGCGCTGAATAACCATAATGAGGAAGTGGATAATGAAAAAATTAGCAGCGGCGTTTGTTATTCTGGGTAGTCTCTCTGCCAGTAGCGTTTCGGCTCATGAGGCGGGTGAGTTTTTTGTCCGCGCGGGGACCGCGACGGTAAGGCCGACAGAGGGTGCTGGCGGTACGTTGGGGAGTCTGGGGGGCTTTAATGTTAGCAATAACACGCAACTGGGCCTGACATTCACCTATATGGCAACGGATAATATCGGTGTTGAACTCCTGGCGGCGACGCCATTCCGTCATAAGGTCGGGACGGCGGCAACCGGTAACATTGCCACCGTTCACCATTTGCCGCCGACATTAATGGCCCAGTGGTACTTTGGCGATTCCAGCAGCAAGCTGCGTCCGTATGTTGGCGTGGGGATTAACTACACCACTTTCTTTGATGAAAGTGTCAACGACAACGGGAAAAACGCGGGGATATCGGACCTGAGCCTGAAAGATTCCTGGGGCGCGGCGGGACAAGTGGGGATGGATTACCTGATTAACCGTGACTGGTTGATTAACATGTCGGTCTGGTACATGGATATCGATACCACCGCGAACTATAAACTGGCTGGCGCTCAGCAGCACGACAGTGTCCGTCTGGATCCGTGGGTGTTTATGTTCTCTGCAGGCTACCGTTTCTAACGTCGTCTGCAAAACCGGTCATTGCATGGCCGGTTGCTGTAAGCCACAAAAAAAAGCCCGCACAAGTGCGGGCAAAAATACTGGAAGCAATGTGAGCAATGTCGTACCGAATACCTGAGTTGTTTACTCAACTATTCGGTAGTGAGAAAGATAATATTTCTCATTTGAGATATCAACCCCAACTTTTGTGCGGAAGCGATTTTTTTCAATCGGCGTTAAAAACGTCGCTGTTCGGGCTGCCCTCTGGCGGTCTGGTCGCTGTCATAGCTCCAGGGAAGTGTGGAAAGAGGGGCAGGGTAAAACATCGGTTCTGAAAGCCTGTAACCTCCTTCGCTAACGGCCCATCAACCAAACTGAGCGATGCAGATGGTAGCAGTGCAGAACTGGGTTGATAGGGAACATTCCCGCTAAACCTCGCGATAACAATTCTGCCCGCGGGTTACGGTACACCCTGCCAACATGCGCTTTATATGAACGTTGCTGAAAAAGCTCGCATATAAATAAGGATTTTTTTCAGCGGTTCCTTCAGTGTGAGTGCTGTTTGCCCTGCGACTTAAATTAGTTGAGGCATATTACTATGCACAGAAATATTTAGTGGATTTATTAAAAGCGCCCATTTTAGGGAAAAATAGCGGCAATTTATGATTTACACAGGAATAAAGATATTTTTAATTTATGATATGAGTCCTGAAGAAACGGTCAGACGATTTTTTTGCGCGAACATTTAGATAGAAAAGTTGTGCAATTCATTTTGATTGTGATAAGAAATAGCAAATATATACCCTAAATTATTCGAGTTGCAGGAAGGCGGCGAGGCAGTGAATCCCCGGGAGCGTACTCCAGTACGAGACTGGGGTGAACGAGGAAAGCCAACGCACATGCAACTTGAAGTATGACGGGTATAACCAGATATTGACAAGGAATTGTTATGCATCGGTTTGGTAAAGGACACCAGGTTAAGGTTATATTCGGGGCAATAGCTATTGCCATCGTATTCTTTGTTACCGGATGTGGGATAATTGGTGATTCGGTCAATCATCTCCGCGCCGTTCAGTCTGAGCCCGGGGTTTTGTACCAACCGCAATTTTATGCCCGTGCAACGCCAGACGAGGTCAGAGCCGCTATTGCCGGGCACGCGTTGGAAAATGAGCGCTATAAAAAAAAATTCGTATCCACGCCAGATGCCTCCGTGATGGGCGGCATTGTGAAGCCACTGCGTATTTTCTGGCCGGAGTCAGAAGTTGTTGAGTCGCAAGCTTTGTTTCCCTTACAGGTGGCGGCTAAGAATACGCCATATCCTGAAGTTATCACTATCATGCTTGATGCAGGGGCATCCCCTGATCAGATTTATTTACCTGTTTATATAAGTAACAACATACTGAAAGATGAAATCGTTAACGTTCTTCTTCAACGAACTACTGCCGCTGCGCGTTGCGAGGCTTTACGCACTTATATCAGGGCAGGGAATGTGACGCGGATGGATTACTGTCTGGATTTGCCGGAGAGCACCTCTGTGCCTTTGTGCAGTGCGGATAATCTGCTTCGCCTGGCGTTGGCAGTCAAACAACCTGCTATCGCAGCGCGTTTAATGGAACGGGGTTTTGTGCTTCCCAGGGAGTCGGATTCGCTATCTTCCCCTGAACCATTAGCGCAGAAATTATTGTAAAAGCAAGGCATGGACCACCCCATATGGATCCTCAGTTTTCTTCAGTATATGCCCCTCTGCTTCGGGCGGCAGGTGCGCTGGCTGTTGAGTGATTCGTCTGAGCCATGAGGCTTGCTCTTATGGGTTGCCGATTTGCCGCGTTTAATACGACTAACCGTTCTGGCCTGCAATTCATAGGATTGAAGCTCATTATTTTTATTTAAATCAATGCGCGCGTTGAAAATAAGCGTATGAAAAATATTTTTTATCCATAACCAATCTGGAGAGGAACCATGGCAACTATAGGTTATGCGATCGCGACTTTATTATGGTTTGTTGGTGTATCTTTTGTGTTATGCATTCTATTTGCATATCTGATAGCCAGACATAGCAAGTCACACTTACAGGTATTTTACTTCACCGTGAATTATCTGGTGATTTATTGGTTCATTTCAATAGAGTTAAATATCAGCTATCTCTATCTGGAACTGTTCGATCTTCTTCCTTCACTGCTGATGTTACCAGTAGCGCACGCCATTTATTATCTTCGCACCCGAAAAAAACGACTTAATTTGATGGTTAAATAAGACGGGGCATTGTGCGGAAAAAAGAAGGGTGAATTATGCTGATTCTGCTCAGTATGCCGGTTGCCGCCATGACAACATCCAGCCCATATTCCGTCATAATGGGTGAATAATAGTGCGTGGAGAGTAGGCTGGAAATTTACAACAAAACTAGCCGCCCGGCGGGGCCGGACGGCTGGCGCGTTTATGCCGCCTTAGTGGCGGCTTTCAGGCTCTGCACAAAGGCTTTCAGTTCAGTCAGCATCGCCTGAGGATCGTTAACGTTGCGCTCGATGATTTTGACGATGGCGGAGCCGGAAATCGCCCCGGCGGCACCGGCATCAATCGCGGCCGCGACCTGTTCCGGCGCGGAGATGCCAAAGCCCTGTAGCGGCGGTGCGGCGTTGTACTCGGCCAGTTTCTCAATCAAATGGTGCAGCGGCAGCGCGGCGCGCTTTTCCGCGCCGGTCACTCCGGCACGGGACAACAGATAGGTGTAACCGCGACCATAGGAGGCAATCTGGCGCAGCAGGTCATCATCGGCATTGGGAGGACAGATAAAAATTGGCGCGATGTTATGACGTAGCGCAGCCTGGCGGAACGGCGCGGATTCTTCAACAGGCACATCGGCGACCAGTACGGAATCAACGCCCGCGCGTTCGCATGCGGCGTAGAATTCATCAATGCCAGGGCTGAACACCAGGTTGGCGTACATGAGCAGACCAATGGGGATCGTCGGATGCTTCTGTCGGATGGCGGTGATCATTTCAAAACATTGCGCGGGCGTTACGCCGGCAGCAAACGCGCGCAGGTTGGCGCCCTGAATCGTCGGACCATCCGCCAGCGGGTCGGAGAAAGGGATGCCCAGTTCCAGCGCATCAGCCCCCGCCTCAATCAGCGTATCGATAATCTTCAGCGACTGTTCAGGGGTTGGATCGCCAAGGGTGACAAAGGGAACAAACGCGCCTTCCTGGCGGGCTTTCAGTTGTGCAAACAGCGTTTCGTAACGTTCCATCAGATTTCCCCTCGCGCTTTCAGAATATCGTGTACGGTGAAGATGTCTTTATCGCCGCGGCCAGAAAGGTTAACCACCAGCAACTGCTCTTTTTCCGGGTTTTCGCGCATCATTTTCAGCGCATGCGCCAGGGCGTGAGAAGATTCCAGCGCCGGGATAATTCCTTCATGGCGGGAAAGCTCTTTAAAGGCATCCAGCGCTTCATCATCGGTAATCGACACGTAATCGGCCCGGCCGATGCTGTTGAGGTAGGCGTGCTGTGGCCCGACAGACGGGAAATCCAGCCCGGCGGAGATGGAGTAGGATTCCTCGATCTGCCCGTCATCGGTCTGCATCATCGGCGATTTCATGCCGAAGTAGATACCTGTGCGCCCATGTTTCAGCGGCGCGCCGTGCTCGCCGGTTTCAATCCCGTGACCGGCTGGCTCTACGCCAATCAGGCCAACTTTCGTCTCGTCAATAAAGTCGGCAAACATGCCGATAGCGTTAGAACCGCCGCCGACGCAGGCGATAACCGCGTCTGGCAGGCGACCTTCCTGGTCAAGGATTTGGGTTTTGGTCTCTTCGCCAATCATGCGCTGGAATTCACGCACGATGGTCGGGAACGGGTGCGGACCGGCGGCGGTGCCAAGCATATAGTGGGCTTTTTCGTAGCTACCGGACCAGTCGCGCAGGGCCTCGTTACAGGCATCTTTCAGCGTTGACGAGCCGCTATGCACCGGAATCACTTCTGCGCCCATCAGACGCATACGAAAGACGTTCGGCGACTGGCGTTCGATATCTTTGGCGCCCATGTAGATGCGGCATTTCAGGCCGAGCAGGGCGCTGGCGAGAGCCGAGGCGACGCCGTGCTGGCCGGCGCCGGTTTCGGCGATAATTTCCGTTTTGCCCATCCTTTTCGCCAACAACGCCTGGCCGAGAACCTGGTTGGTTTTATGCGCGCCGCCGTGCAGCAGATCTTCACGCTTCAGGTACAGCGTGGTGCGCGTACCTTCGGTGAGATTACGGCATTTGGTCAGCGCTGTCGGGCGACCGGCGTAGTTCTTCAACAGGCCGGTAAATTCTGCCTGGAAGGCCGGGTCTTTTTGCGCGCTGACAAATGCCTCTTCCAGCTGGCGCAGGGCAGGCATCAGGATCTGCGGGACGTACATCCCGCCGAATTCGCCAAAATAGGGGTTCAGTAAAGTACTCATTATTGCTCCTTAATATGCGCGCAGCGTTTGAAACACCGAGGCCAGTTTGCTGGCATCTTTTATACCCGGCTGCGACTCCACGCCTGAATTAAAATCGAGTCCGGCACAGCCGCTTTTGGCCGCTTCCACACAGTTATCGGCGCCGAGGCCGCCTGCCAGCAGAACGTTACGCAGATCCTGCCCGTGCAGCAGAGACCAGTCGAAACGCTGCCCGCTACCGCCCTGGCCATTATCGAAAAGGTATTTGTCGACATGGTTCAGATTACGTTGCGGTAATGTTTCGCCAACGCTGAGGGCTTTCCAGATTTGCACTTTGCCGGGCAGTTCGGCGCGCAGGGCGTCGATATAGGCCTGGTCTTCGCTGCCGTGCAGCTGTACGGCGGCTAAGTTGAGGTTTTCCGCGCGGGCGACCACCTCTGGCACCGGCGTATTGCGGAACACGCCGACATAGTGCAGCGGGGCGCTGTCAATCACCGCTTTCGCCTGGGCCTCATTCACCACGCGCGGTGACGACGGGACGAAAATAAGCCCGCCGTAGACCGCCCCGGATTCAAAGGCAATCTGGGCATCCTGCGGACGGGTCAGGCCGCAGACCTTATTTTCACCAAGCAGTACGCGTTTTACGGCGGCGTTCAGATCATCGTGCGCCATCAGCGCCGAACCAATCAGGAAACCATTGGCGAAGTGGCTCAGTTCGCGTACTTCGGCATAGGTATGGATGCCGGATTCACTGATCACGGTGACGTCATGACTAAGCTTAGGCGCCAGCGTGCGGGTACGATTAAGGTCAATGGACATATCGCGCAGATTGCGGTTATTGATACCCACCACTTTCGCTTTCAGGGCAATGGCGCGTTCCAGTTCTTCTTCATTGCTGACCTCGGTCAAAACTCCCATATTGAGGCTGTGCGCGACGGCGGACAGCTGGCGATACTGTTCATCATCCAGTACCGAGAGCATCAGCAGACAGGCATCGGCCTGATAGTAGCGCGCCAGGTAAATCTGGTAAGGATCGATAGTGAAATCCTTACACAGAATCGGCTGCGGTGCGACTTTGCTGACGACAGGCAAAAAGTCGAAGCTGCCCTGGAAATATTTTTCATCACACAGCACCGAAATAGCCGAGGCGTAGTGCTTGTAGATCCCGGCGATAGTCGCCGGGTCAAAATCTTCGCGAATCAGGCCTTTTGATGGCGAGGCCTTTTTGCACTCAAGAATAAATGCGGTGCGGGTACCGGCAAGGGCGTCGTAAAAACTACGCTGCGTGGGTACCACCTCATTCTGAAAACTGGCTAATGGTTGTTGCTGTTTACGGGCTTCTACCCAAATCGCTTTGTCGGCAACGATTTTCGCTAACACGGTCTGCATTATTTACCCTCTTGCCGCTAATGCGGTTACTCTGTCATAGGCCGCTCCGCTGTGCAGCACATCAATAACTTGCTGCGCGTTGGCCTTCAGATCCTCATGGCCATATAAACGCATCAACATGGCGACATTGGCGGCAACAGCGGCTTCGTGAGCGGCTTCACCTTTACCTTGTAGCAAGCGCGTAAGAATGTCACGGTTTTCTTCCGGCGTGCCGCCTGCCAGTTGCTCCTGATGGTAAGGCGTCAGACCAAAGTCGGCTGCAGTCAACTGATAGCTTTTGATTTCGCCATTGTGCAGTTCAGCGACCACCGTCGGCGCATGCAGCGACACTTCGTCCATTCCTCCGCTATGCACCACCGCAGCACGCTGGTAGCCCAGTACACGCAGGGTTTCGGCAATGGGGAGCACCAGTTCCGGGCTGTAGACGCCAATCAGCGCCAGCGGCGGGTGAGCCGGGTTGATCAGCGGCCCGAGCACGTTAAACAGGGTGCGGGTTTTAAGCTGCTGGCGGACCGGCATGGCGTGGCGGAACCCGGTGTGATACTTCGGCGCGAACAGGAAACAAACGCCCAGTTCATCCAGCGCCTGGCGAGATTTATCGGCGTTCATATCCAGATTGATACCGAATGCCGCCAGCAGGTCGGAAGAGCCTGACTTACTGGAGACGCTACGATTGCCGTGCTTTGCCACTTTCAGGCCGCAGGCGGCGGCAACAAAGGCGCTGGCGGTGGAAATATTGATGCTGTTGCTGCCGTCGCCGCCGGTACCAACAATATCGGCAAACAGATAATCCGGGCGCGGGAAGGGGGCGGCGTTTTCCAGCAGGGCGGTGGCGGCCCCGGCAATTTCCTGCGGTTGTTCGCCGCGCACTTTCATACTCACCAGCGCGGCGGCCAGTTGTTCGGGTTTCACTTCGCCGCGTACGACGGCTGAAAATAGCAGGTGGCTTTCCTGCTGGCTCAGGGGTTCAGCCTGATACAGTTTTTCCAGAATCGGTTGCAGGGTATTGGTCTGCTCCAGCTTCTGCAGCGCCCAGGCCAGGGTTTGTTCCAGCAAACGCGCGCCCTGGGTGGTCAGAATCGACTCAGGATGGAACTGGAAACCACAAACGCGATCCGTATCGTGACGCACCGCCATGACCATGCCGTCAAAGTGGGCGTTGATGGTCAACCCTGCCGGGATGTTACTGCCGACCAGCGAGTGGTAGCGGGCGACCGGCAAGGGATTGCTGAGACCGGCAAACATCGCCTGGCCGTCATGTTCGATGCTTGAAGCCTTACCGTGGAGAATCTCACCGGCCTGGCCGACGTAACCGCCGTAGGCTTCCACAATCGCCTGGTGCCCAAGGCAGATGCCGATAATCGGCAGTTTGCCGCGCAGCCGGGTCAGCAGCTCCGGCATACAGCCCGCTTCACTCGGCGTACCCGGGCCCGGAGAGAGCATCAGTACCGGGTTTTTCATGGTACCGATGCGCTCAATCAACGCTTGCGCCGGCACAGAGTTACGGTAAATCACCACGTTATGGCCGTTCGCCCGTAGCTGATCTGCCAGGTTATAGGTAAAAGAATCGATATTATCGAGCAGCAGAATGTCGGCCATTAGAAAGTCTCCTTCGCGTGATGGGCCTGGGCGATAGCGCGCAGCACCGCGCGAGCTTTATTACGGGTTTCATCCGCTTCTGACTGAGGAACGGAATCGAGAACAATGCCGGCACCGGCCTGTACCGTGGCAATGCCCTCCTGCACGTAGGCAGAACGGATCACGATGCAGGTATCAAGGTCGCCGTGAGCGGTAAAGTAGCCCACCGCGCCGCCGTAGCTACCGCGCCGCTTGCCTTCAGCGGCGGCGATAAGCTGCATCGCGCGAACTTTCGGCGCGCCGCTGAGGGTGCCCATGTTCATACAGGCGCGATAAGCGTGCAGAACGTCGAGATCGTTGCGCAGTTCGCCGACCACGCGGGAGACGAGGTGCATAACAAACGAATAGCGGTCAACTTTGGTTAAGTCGGCAACATAGCGACTGCCCGGCGTACAGATGCGCGCGAGGTCATTACGCGCCAGATCAACCAGCATCAGATGCTCGGAAAGTTCTTTATGGTCGGTACGCATCTCCAGCTCAATACGACTGTCGAGATCGCGATCCAGCGAACCGTCCGGGCGACGACCGCGCGGGCGGGTGCCGGCAATCGGGTAGATCTCAATCTGGCGGCTGGCGGCATCGTACTTCAGGGAGCTTTCCGGCGAGGCGCCGAACAGCGTGAAGTCATTGTCCTGCATAAAGAACATATACGGACTAGGGTTACTCTTTTTCAGCACATCATAAGCGGCCAGCGGCGACGGGCAGGGCAGCGAGAAGCGACGTGATGGCACGACCTGGAAAATCTCGCCTGCACGGATGGCGCGTTGCATTTTACGCACCACGGCACCGTACTCTTCGTCGCTCTGATCGCAGTCGCAGCGCATCTCGCTGACCGTGGTGACCGGCAGCGGCGCTGGCGGTTCATTTAACTGCTGACGAAGCTGGGCGATACGCTGTAACAGGCGCTGTTTTTCACTTTCCAGCGGCGTGAACAGGCTGGCCTGGATGTGGGTGTTTTTGGTCTGGTGGTCGATAATCAGCAGCGTTTCCGCCAGATAGAAGCAGTAATCGGGGCAGGCGGTATCACTTTTCAGCGGCGGCAGGTCTTCAAAACCGGCGACAAGGTCATAGGCGAACAGGCCGCCGAAGAACATCGCTTCACGCGCGTCCTGCGGTACGGTAATCAGATCCTGTAACAGGCGGAAAGCATCGAACACCGACAGCGAGCATAAGCGGGCGTCTTCATCTAACAGCGTACTGACCGGCGGGAAGGTCAATACCCGGCTAGTAGGCTGACGCTGATTATTGATACCGGCGGGAAGCGCGCTATCCAGCAGATCTAACAGCGCTGTGCCATTGGCGGAAAGTGCCTGAATGGTGACAGTGTCACCTAGTGCGGTAATGCGCAGCGCGCTATCAACCAGCAGCAGGCTTTTTAAATCATCTTTACTGTCGATGTCAGCGGATTCCAGCAGCAGCGTGGCCGGTCGTGCGCCGCATAACTGATGGAATAACGCCGTCGGATTTTCCCGATAGATGGCGTCGCTGGTGAGAAGCTCGAGTGCCGGTTTTGATGTTTGCATTATTGTTCTCGCCTGTTCGGTAGAAAAATTTGTCCAATAAAAAGCCCGCTCATTGGCGGGCCGGGTATCTGTATGCTGAGTGCAAAACGCGATTACGCTGCCCGATAACAGGACGCGCGCCACCAGCCGTGCAGAGTGATAAATAGCGTTTTCATTGCGGATACCCCTTCATGTGAACTTTCGTACTAGTTAACTAGTCCGAGGGATTAAAGTCAACCCCCGTTTGCAGATTTTCTCTGTGAGTCGGTATGATGATGCACTTATTCATATCCTTAATAACTTAAGTTGCCGTGCCGCAGTCAATCTGCCTGTGACTTAAAGTATGACGGGTACCGGTTTATGTCCAGCAGGAGTCATCTTGAGCAACACCCATTACGCAGTGATTTACGACCTGCATAGCCACACGATTGCCTCTGACGGACGACTGACACCAGAAGAACTAGTTTATCGCGCACATCAGATGCGTGTCCGTACGCTGGCGATTACCGATCACGATACCGTAGCGGCGATCCCCGCCGCGCAGGCGGAGATCGCGCGCGCCTCCCTGCCGTTGACGCTGGTCACCGGGGTGGAAATTTCTACTCTGTGGGAAAATCACGAAATTCATATTGTCGGCCTGAATATTGATATTGCCCATCCGGCGATGACCGCGCTGCTTGATGAACAGAAAGCGCGTCGTCAGAATCGCGCGCAACGGATTGCTGAGCGGCTGGAGAAAGCGCGGATCCCCGGCGCGTGGGAAGGTGCGCTGAAGCTGGCCGATGGTGGGGCGGTGACGCGCGGCCATTTTGCCCGTTTTCTGGTGGAGGCCGGCCATGCTAAGTGCATGGCTGACGTGTTTAAGAAATATCTTGCACGCGGGAAAACCGGTTACGTCCCTCCTCAGTGGTGTACAATAAAACAAGCAATTGATGTCATTCATCATTCTGGCGGTAAAGCGGTTATTGCTCATCCGGGTCGCTATGACCTCTCCGCCAAATGGTTGAAGCGACTGCTGGCCCACTTTAGTGAACTGGGGGGCGACGCAATGGAGGTCGCGCAGTGTCAACAGGCACCGCATGAGCGCGCCCGGCTTGCTGCATATGCCGTACAGTTTGGTCTTCTTGCATCGCAAGGGTCTGATTTTCATCAACCCTGTCCGTGGATCGAACTGGGACGTAAACTTTGGCTACCCGCTGGTGTAGAAGGAATCTGGCGTAGTTGGGAAGTGGCCACAGAACAACATTGAGAGGGAAGTATGAGCCAGTTTTTTTATATCCATCCGGAAAACCCGCAGGTGCGGCTGATTAACCAGGCGGTGGAAATTGTGCGTAAAGGTGGGGTTATCGTCTATCCGACCGACTCCGGCTATGCATTAGGCTGCAAAATTGAAGATAAAGGCGCGATGGAGCGGATTTGTCGTATTCGTGATCTACCTGATGGTCACAACTTTACCCTGATGTGCCGCGATTTATCCGAGCTATCGACCTATTCATTCGTCGATAACGTGGCCTTTCGGCTGATTAAAAATAATACGCCGGGCAACTATACCTTTATCCTCAAGGGGACCAAAGAGGTGCCGCGCCGGTTGTTGCAGGATAAGCGTAAAACCATTGGTATGCGCGTACCGTCTAATCCGATAGCTCAGGCGTTGCTGGAAACGCTCGGCGAGCCAATGCTTTCCACCTCGCTGATGCTGCCCGGCAGCGATTTTACTGAGTCCGATCCGGAAGAGATCAAAGATCGTCTTGAGAAGCAGGTGGATCTGATTATTCATGGCGGTTATCTGGGGCAGCAGCCGACGACGGTTATTGATCTGACCGACGACGTGCCAGTTGTGCTGCGTGAAGGCGTTGGTGACGTGAAGCCATTTCTGTGAGCACTGGCCTGTTTTCGCACAGGAATGGTGATGAACGGTGATTTTTTTTTGGTTTGCGCAGTGTTGTTGTGGCTGTTCAGCATTGCGTTGGCATGGGGCTTGCTGATAGTCATGGTATCCCCGGAGGGCGAGCGGGAGAAAATTTTCGGTTGGCCAGAAATTATTTTCTTCTTAAAAGGTGTTGACGCATTGTTATGCAATAAAACGTGAAATGAGTCAATTCCCTCTCTCTTCTGAAGAGAGGGAAAAACATGCTGGCGTTTTATTTCCTGGGTATCCTTATGCAGCCTGAATTGCGTGGTAACAGGGCCTGATAAATAATAAAAATGAACCTCTGGCAGGGAGATATCGCGATGCGCCGAGAGTCTGTTGAAATATTGTTATGAATGTATTGATAAGGTTTCAATAGTACATTCACTTCGTTGCTTTTTGTAACTAAAAAAAGCGCAAGTTAATTATTATCACGTATTTTCTGAGCCAGTACATGTGTCTTCAGTGCACGGGATAACGAGATGTTGGGTCATATTGAGCAGTGATTCAATTTCAGAAAGCTTGTTTCTTAATCTTACAGGAGAGGGCATGCTTTTTAATGAAAGGATGCAAATATTACCTTGCGAGACAACCATCGTAATCTCGGAAATCTTAATTATCATTTCATCATTATTACATGTTTTTATTTTTGCATAACAAACGTCACGAAGTTTAAGTGGTTCAATATTTTTCATTCTCAAGACTCATTTATGAATGAGACCGGGCATGTGAACTTATCCCAGGCCTTTGTTTTAATTGAATAATGAATGCAAAGGGTGAAAAACGAAACGCAAACTAAGAATAATCCTAAAAATTATAAATGGCAATACGATCTTACCCCTAATGATAAAAACTACGTAGGGGTCCACCGATGCCGTGGCCAATGATCTCTATGGTGCGACTATTCGTGCTGATACCGTTTCCGTAGACAGAAAATCTGCTGGCCATCGGTTCATCGTGAACAACGGGTTCTGTTGGCAAGCGCTGACATGACGGAACGCACAGAAGCATTCATCTTAAAGTTCGTGTATGATGTCGGCCCACGCCAGCAGGCACGTCTCAGTCGTTAGCGATAACGGTTCAGAGAACGGAAAAATATTTACAGAACAGGTGGCCAGGAAAGAGTTATTCCTGGCGTCCTGTTTTTCTATGTATACCACGACGCCTGGGAAGGCGACACCTTAAGGAAGCTCAATGAGCGAGAAACTACAAAAAGTGCTGGCCCGGGCCGGCCACGGCTCCCGCCGTGAAATTGAAGCCAAAATCGACGCTGGCCGCGTCAGCGTCGATGGCAAAATCGCCACCCTCGGCGATCGCGTTGAAATTGTTCCCGGTTTAAAAATTCGCATTGACGGTCACCTGGTTTCGGTGAAGGAGTCTGCGGAACAGATTTGTCGTGTGCTGGCTTATTACAAGCCCGAAGGTGAACTCTGTACCCGTAATGACCCGGAAGGGCGCCCGACGGTGTTCGATCGTTTGCCAAAGCTGCGCGGTGCGCGCTGGATTGCCGTTGGTCGTCTCGACGTCAATACCTGCGGCCTGCTGTTGTTCACGACGGACGGTGAACTGGCGAACCGCCTGATGCATCCGAGCCGCGAAGTTGAACGTGAATATGCGGTGCGCGTCTTTGGTCAGATTGATGAGGACAAACTTCGTCAGTTGTCCCGCGGCGTGCAGCTGGAAGACGGACCGGCGGCGTTTAAAACCATTAAATTCACCGGCGGTGAAGGGATTAACCAGTGGTACAACGTGACGCTGACCGAAGGCCGTAACCGTGAAGTTCGCCGCCTGTGGGAAGCCGTTGGCGTGCAGGTGAGCCGCCTGATCCGCGTGCGCTATGGCGATATTCCGTTGCCAAAAGGCCTGCCGCGCGGGGGCTATACCGAGCTGGATCTGGCGCAAACGAACTATCTGCGTGAACTGGTGGCGTTAACGCCGGAAACCGCCTCAAAAGTGGCTGTCGAAAAAGATCGTCGCCGTATGAAAGCGAACCAGATCCGCCGCGCAGTTAAGCGTCACAGTAAAGTAAGCAATAATACTCGTCGATCCAGCAGTCGTAATAGCAGTAACGGTTAATTATTTCAGTTCCGGCGGTTCGCCGGAACGCATCCTGTAATATAAACGCCTGTTTGAGTATGTCACTCTCAATGGGCAACGCGCAGTCCGCTGGTGAATGTGCCTCATGATAAATGAAGGATTGCGCCGTCTCCCGCCCCGCTTTTTTGTTAGCGCGATATGTTCACTTTCTCTTTTCTTGCGTGAGGCTCAAACCCTCCTGGACTGGCCCCATAGATCACCAGACACTTCACCTCTCTTAACATAATCAGGCCCTGAGCGACGTCGACGGCGTACGCCACACGAAAGAATTGCCATTATTCAGCAGACGACGGAGACCGGGCATGACATGTGTCTCATGTTGCTCAGACGCAGGGTATCAATGCAACCGGATCTTCAAATGGCGCGGCCAGTATAAAGGCGACTCTCTAATACGCGACATGAGGAGAATCGCGTTATCAGGCTGCATTAATTTTGTGCAATTTGTGAAGTCTCAGCGTAGTTTGCACCAAAATAGAGCAATATAATGAAGCCTTATTTTTATCCTCCCCCTTCATTTTACGATAATTCAATTGATTACAGATTGGCATTGATTTTGCTAAACCATTTAATGAATCCGTTTAATGAAACCATTGTACCATTTTATGGGACTTGCTGATGTCGATTTTAGAAACCACGGCCAACATCCTGAAACTGATGGTGGATCTGCAAAGCGGGATCCGGATCAGCGATGTGATTACGCATCTGAAGATGCCAAAAAGTACCGCTTCGCGGGTGATGAGTCAGCTTGAGTCTTATGGATATCTGGAAAAGGACCCTGTGCAGGGAACATTTCTGCCGGGGCCGCTGATTATGTCAGCCTCGCATCTGGTCAGTCGTCAAATGTCCCTGAGCGATCATGTCGATACCGCCCTGCGCAGTCTGTGTGAACGTACTGGCTACACCGGCTATATCTCAATGCTCGATAATCAAGAAATTCTGGTGCTACGGGTGATCCACGGTCGTCAGGCGCTGCCTGTCGTAACCTGGCCGGGTTCCCGCTCGCCTGCCTGGGGGACATCGACCGGACGCGCGTTGCTGTCGCGCTTCTCCGATATCCAACTGCATGACTTTTTTGCCAGCCCACAGGTGGTGTCGCAACTCAGCGGATCAAACCAGGATCTTAGTCTGCTGGTGGCTGCTGTCGCCCGCGCCCGTGATGCCGGGTATGCAACAGCGGTCAACGAATCCGTTGCCGATACAGCCTCTGTCAGCTGCGCGGTAGGCGACCCGGCCACACACGAAGCCGTGGCGTTCTGCCTGTCGTTTCCTCAGCATCTTGCCAGCCCCGAAGAGTTACAACGCATCGCAACGTTACTGAAAGAAACGGCCATAACCATTGCCAGAAAAACGGGCGATACGCTGGTCGCCCATTCACTTTGATTTTTCTTTTGCCAATGCCAGGAGAACACCGTGAGTCAGATCGACCATTTAAAAACACCTGCAGATAAGAGCGAGTCGCATCCCCGCGCTTTAGCGCCGTCGACCCTGCTGCTACTGCTGTTGCTCAGCATCTTTGGCGCGGTAATCGGCGTGCAGTTGCTCACCACACTTGGGGTGACACCCAACACCTCGATTATTGGCGCGATGGTGGCAATGATTATTGCCCGCATCCCGCTTCAGTGTTTTGCCCGTTTTCGCTCTATCCATATTCAGAACCTTGCGCAGAGCGCCACCTCCGCCGCGACCTTTGGCGCGGCAAACTCGCTGCTGCTGCCTATTTCCATTCCCTGGCTATTTGGTCATGAAGAGATGGTGATGCCGATGTTCTTCGGCGTGGCGCTGGCGATGTTACTGGATGCCTGGCTGCTGTACCGCTTGTTCAACACGCGTATCTTTCCGGCTGAAGGGGCATGGCCGCCGGGGATTGCTGCTGCAGAATCCATCAAAGCGGGCGATCGAGGCGGCAAGCAGGCTGTGTTGTTGAGTACTGGTATCGTGATTGGCGCCATTGGCTCGTGGTTTAAATTCCCGATGGCGGCGCTTGGCACCGCGTTTATCGGCAATATCTGGGCGTTGGGTATGCTGGGCCTGGGCTTTCTGCTACGTGGCTATTCCGATCCGCTGTTTGGGATTGATATCAACAAACTCTATATCCCTCATGGGGTGATGGTAGGGGCGGGTCTGGTGGCGCTGTTCCAGATTGTCAAATTGATCCGTCAGAGTAATACCAGTAAAGCGCAGAGCAAGAGCAGTAGCGACCTGCTGGATCATGCGCAGAATGAGCAGATCGGTAAAACCATCCGCCTGGGCGCTTTCGGATTTATCGCCATTTCGGTGCTTATTGCGCTGGGTAGCGGCCTGTACGCGCACCTCACGCTGCCGTGGCTGATCGCTTTTATGCTTTACGCCGCATTTGCTGCCTTCCTGCATGAAATGATTGTGGGTCTTGCTGCCATGCACTCCGGCTGGTTCCCGGCTTTCGCCGTGGCGCTAATCACGCTGATTATCGGCATTTTGATTGGTTTTCCACCGGAAGCGCTGGCGATGCTGTGCGGCTTCTCCGCTGCAACCGGGCCGGCGTTTGCCGACATGGGATACGACCTGAAGGCAGGCTGGATCCTGCGCGGTAAAGGTCAGCACACCCGCTTTGAACTGGAAGGCCGTCGCCAGCAGTTGATTGCCGCGATTCTGGCCTTTGTGGTGGCGATGCCGGTCGTGCTGTTTATCTTCCGCGACTACTTCTCTCAGGGGCTGGTGCCGCCGGTAGCGAAAGTGTACGTCGCAGCCATTAAGGCGGGCGTATCGCTGGATATCGCCAAATCAATGCTGATCTGGGCCATCCCTGGCGCGATCATTCAGTTGATTGGCGGACCCGGTCGCCAGATGGGCGTCCTGCTGGCGACGGGGCTGTTAATCAACAATCCGCTGGCGGGTTGGGCGGTGATCATCGGTATCTCCATTCGCGCTATTGTGATGCGGGTAGGCGGCGAACCGGTTCGTCAAAAAATCGAGGTGCTGGCGGCGGGGCTTATCGCCGGTGATGCACTGTTCAGTTTCTTTAACTCAGTCCTGCCGGGCGGCAAAAAGTAATCACGTAATACAAAGGAAAATAGTATGAGCTTAAAACAGACCATTCAGGTTTTTGAATTACTCGACAGCGCGTATGCCAGCGGCGAAAAGGTGAAGAAACTGCTGGCGGAATACCCTGGCATCGACGTCAGCGTGAAAGCGGTCAGCGGCCCGAAAGGCAGTACTGATTTCGTAAACATCGTTATCCCGGGCACCGAGGGGAAACGTAGCGGCGGCAGTGCGCCGACACTGGGAATCGTAGGGCGTCTCGGCGGTATTGGCGCACGTCCGGGCCGTATCGGCCTGGTTTCGGATGCTGATGGCGCGGTGGCGGCGATTGCCAGTGCGCTCAAGTTGGCTGAGATGCAGCGTCAGGGCGATAGCCTGCCCGGAGATGTGATTGTGAGCACCCATATCTGCCCTGATGCGCCGACACGTCCACACGAACCGGTCGATTTTATGGATTCTCCGGTGGAAACCGAAGATATGAACGAACAGGAAGTTTCCGACGAGATGGATGCGGTGCTCTCTATCGATACTACTAAAGGCAACCGCGTCATCAATCACAAAGGCTTCGCCATTTCTCCGACGGTGAAATCGGGCTATGTTTTGCGCGTCTCAGACGATCTATTGCGGGTGATGGAGATGACCACCGGGCAGTTACCGGTCACGTTCCCGATCACCACTCAGGATATTACGCCGTACGGTAACGGTGTATACCACATCAACAGTATTTTACAGCCATCCATTGCCACCACTGCACCGGTGGTTGGCGTCGCGATCACGGCCGTCAGCACCGTGCCGGGCTGCGGTACTGGCGCAAGCCATGAAACGGATATCGCACTGGTCTGCAAATATGCAGTAGAAGTGGCGAAAGAGTTTACCCGCGGCACCTGCCACTTCTTTGATAAAGCGGAGTATCAGCGCCTGCTGGATCTGTACGGTTCACTGGCGCACCTGCAAAAACGTCAGCCGGGAGTGTGACATGGCAATACGCAAAATCGGTACGCTGACCATCGGTCAGGCGCCGCGTAGGGATATCACGCCGATCCTCGACGCCGCACTGCCTGCTCATGTGGCGTGCCTGCATGCCGGGGTGCTTGACGGGCTGGACGACGCAGCGATTGCTGCGCGCTTCGCACCGCAACCGGGTGATGCGTTGCTTACCTCACGCCTGCTGGACGGTCGTGCAGTGGTAATGGGGAAACCGGCAGTGGGTGAAGCGCTGCAGCAGAAGATTGACGATCTGGAGGCGCAAGGCTGCGAACTTATCGCTCTCCTCTGTACCGGCGAATTTCACGGGCTGCACAGCAAAAAAGCATGGCTGATGGAACCAGACCAGATTCTGCCTCCGACGCTCAATGCGCTGGTGGGCGAGCGCCGTGCCGGTATTCTGGTGCCGCTGGCGTCTCAAGTCGCCAGTGAACGGGAAAAGTGGCGGGGTGCGCAACGGCCCCCGGTTTTTGCCGTTGCCTCACCTTATACCGCTAGCGAAGAGGAATTGTCCACCGCCGCCCGTTCGCTGGAAGCGCAGGGCGCGGAGGTGATCCTCACTGATTGCATGGGGTTCACCGAGTGGCATCAGGAGATTTGCGCCCGTCACGTGGCGCTGCCGGTGGTGTTGTCGAATAAACTGCTGGCCGATCTGCTGAGTAACCTACTGTATGGAGAATGAAATGAATGCATCCCAAATCATGAATTTAGTGCTGTTGAGTAATTCGGTGCTGCCGGGAACGGGCTATCTGGAATACGCACTTCCTGTGCTGAAAGCGCAACTGGGCGGGCGTCGTAAGGTGGTGTTTATCCCCTTCGCGGGGGTCACTCAGAGCTGGGATGCTTATACCGATAAAGTGCGACTGGCGCTGGCGGAGCTGTCTCTGGAGATCACCGGGATTCATACCGTGGACGATCCGAAGGCGGCCCTTGCTGCGGCGGATATCGTGATGGTGGGCGGGGGAAATACCTTTAATCTACTGAAAAAATGCCGTGAATACGGGCTGATCGATCCTGTACGCCAGGCCGTCAATACGGGGGCGTTGTACGTAGGCTGGAGCGCCGGTGCGAATCTGGCCTGCCCGACGATTCGCACCACCAACGATATGCCAATCACCGATCCGGGCGGCTTCGATGCGCTCAATCTGGTGCCACTGCAAATCAATCCGCACTTTACCAACGCACTGCCCGCTGGTCACCAGGGGGAAACCCGCGAGCAGCGCATACGCGAGCTGTTGGTGGTTGATCCACACCTGGAAGTGATTGGCCTGCCGGAAGGAAACTGGATCTCCGTGCAGAACGGCAGTGCGCAACTGGGGGGCAGCAACCCGGCGTTGCTGTTTAAAGCCAATGAGCCAGCAGTTGTACTGGTTCCCGGTCATCGCTTTTACTGACGGAGGTTGCTGATGTTAGGCATTATTCGGGTACTGACCCATGACGATCGGCATTTTGTTGAGGAACATGGTCGCCTGATTCAGCAAGAGTACGGTATTGCGAGTATCAGTCGCTGTATTGCGGATCAACGACGCGGTATTTTCGATGCCGATAGCGAAGCGCTGGCGATACCGAAAATTGTTGCGTCAGGCCAGACATTACAGGCGCAAGGCTGTACCGCGCTGTTTTTGAGCTGTGCGGCCGATCCGGGTCTCGCACAGTTGCGTGCCGCGGTGAGTGTCCCTGTTATAAGTGCTGGCAGCGCCTCCGCCAGCATTGCGGCGATGCTGAAGCGTCCGGTGGCGGTGATGGGAATTGGTGTTGGGGCACCTGCGCCATTTCGTGCCTTGCTGGGGGAAAAGGTGCGCTATGCCAGGCCAGAAGGCGTGACCAATACGACGGACTTGCTGACGCCTGAGGGGCGTGCCAGTGCGCTGGCCTGCGCCGATATGTTGTACAAGGAGGGCGCGGAGGTCATCGCGTTTTCCTGCACGGGGTTTTCAACCATCGGGCTGGCTGACGCGATTCGTAGCAAACTGGGCAAAATTGCTATCGATGCGGTCAGCGCATCCGGGTTATTTGTCAGCCAACTGGCATAATGGATGCAGGCCAGGGATAGGGCGACTTCCATCACGTCAGACAGATATATGAAGATCTTCTTCAGGCGATCGACACTTCGGAAGGTGCACTTAGTAGTCGATCCCTATCTGCGCCTTAATTCCGGCGTCAAAAGCATGCTTAACCGGGCGTAACTCGCTGACGGTGTCCGCCAGTTCGATAATCTCACGATGGCAACCGCGACCGGTAATAATTACCGTTTGATGCGCCGGGCGATTGCGCAATGCGGTCATCACCTCGTCCAGCGGGAGATAGTCATACGCGACCATGTAGGTCAGTTCGTCGAGCAAAACGAGATCCAGACTTTCATCGGCCAGCATTCTGCGACCATGCTCCCAGACGGCGAGGCAGGCTGCGGTGTCGCTTGCGCGATCCTGGGTATTCCAGGTAAACCCGGTGGCCATTACCTGGAATTCGACGCCGTGCGGTTCGAGCAAATTGCGTTCGCCGTTCGGCCAGATGCCTTTAATAAACTGCACGACGCCGGCCTTTTTACCGTGCCCGACGGCGCGGGTCACTGTGCCAAACGCCGCGGTGGTTTTGCCTTTACCGTTGCCGGTAAAGACAATGATAATGCCGCGCTCTTCCTGGGCCGCCGCCACGCGGGCGTCAACCTTATCTTTTAACCGCTGCTGGCGTTCGCGGTAGCGTTCATCACTCATCGTGCGATTCCTGGTTTGCGCCCCGGCTGGGCATCAAAAGTCATTCCCGTCTTGCGACGGCTGTCGTCGCCCATCAGCCACAGATAAACAGGCATGATATCGGCGGGTGTTTTCAGTTTTTGTGGATCTTCCGTTGGGAAAGCATTGGCGCGCATTTTAGTACGGGTACCGCCTGGGTTAATACAGTTAACCCGCAGATGGCGGCTCTGGTACTCTTCGGCCAGCACCTGCATCATACCCTCGGTGGCAAATTTAGATGCTGCGTAGGCCCCCCAGTTGGCTCGTCCCTGGCGGCCAACGCTGGAAGAGGTAAAAACCAGCGAACCTGATTCAGATTGCAGTAATAAAGGAAGCAGCGCCTGGGTGAGCATAAAGGTGGCGTTAACGTTCACCTGCATAACTTCTTGCCATACTTCGGGTTTTTGTTGGTCCATGGGGCAAACATCGCCGAGCATACCGGCGTTGTGCAGCACGCCGTCAAGGCGCGGGTAGTGGATGGCTATCTTCTGCGCCAGTTGCTGGCACGCCTGTGGCGTGCAGGTTAACAGGTCCAGAACAAACCACTGGGCAGGGATCCCGCCCGCCTGCTGAATCTCGTGGGCGACGCCGCGCAACTTCTCTTCATTACGACCGACCAGGATGACGCTGGCGCTATAGCGGGAATAGGTCAGTGCGGCTTCACGGCCAATGCCGTCGCTGGCGCCGGTAACAAGGATGATGCGGTCCTGTAACAGGTGACGTTGCGGTTGATAATGCACGGCGACTCCTCTCAAGCGATCGGCTGGCGATCGCGCTTGCTATTAGGTCTCTCACTTTTGCGCTTTATGCCCTAAAGCGCTCGCTATTGCAATCGGCGAAACGGAAACACGTCAGAGAATTAATATCTTGCAACGATTTTATCGTCGCTGAAAAAACAGGATTGCGCCTCACGCGTAACACAAAGCACAAAGACTTATCGCGGACGGCTGATGTACACTGTGCGTCAACGTCAGTGGTTTACACAAGGTGAAAACGTGGAGTTACTTGCTCAATACGGCCTGTTTTTGGCAAAAATCGCGACGATTGTCGTCGCAATTGCGGTTATCGTCGCCATTATTGTTAACCTGACTCAGCGCAAGAAGCAGCGCGGGGAGCTCCGGGTGACCAATCTTAGCGAGCAGTATAAGGATATGAAGGAAGATCTGGCGGTTTCGTTGCTTGATGGCCCGCAGCAGAAGCGGTGGCATAAAGTGCAAAAGAAAAAGCACAAGCAGGAAGCAAAGGCCGCAAAGGCCCGGGCAAAGCTGGGTACCGCGGAGCCAGACGCGAAATCGCGGGTTTGGGTGCTGGATTTTAAAGGCAGCATGGATGCCCATGAAGTCAGCAGCCTGCGGGAAGAGATCACCGCTGTTCTGGCGGCGGTAAAAGCGCGTGACCAGGTCGTGATTCGCCTCGAAAGTCCCGGCGGCGTGGTCCACGGTTATGGCCTTGCCGCTTCGCAACTGCAACGCCTGCGTGACAAACAGATCCCGTTGACGGTAGCGGTAGATAAGGTGGCGGCCAGCGGAGGTTATATGATGGCCTGCGTGGCGAACCGAATTGTCGCCGCGCCGTTTGCGATTCTTGGCTCGATTGGTGTTGTGGCGCAGATCCCGAACATTAATCGCTTCCTGAAGAACAAAGATATTGATATTGAGCTGCATACCGCCGGTCAATACAAGCGCACCCTGACGATGCTGGGTGAAAATACGGAAGAAGGGCGGCAGAAATTCCGTGAAGATCTGAATGATACCCATCGGTTATTTAAAGACTTTGTTCATCAAATGCGGCCAACGCTGGATATTGAACAGGTGGCCACTGGCGAACACTGGTACGGCGTTCAGGCGCTTGAAAAGGGCCTTGTGGACGCGGTGGAAACCAGTGATGAACTGCTGCTGGGGCTGATGGAAAAACATGAGGTTATCAGCGTGCGCTACCAACAGCGTAAGAAAATGCTCGATCGTTTTACCGGCAGCGCGGCGGAAAGCGCCGACAAGCTACTGCTGCGCTGGTGGCAGCGTGGGCAAAAGCCGCTGATGTAACCCCGCTCATGTAAACAAAAACAAAGAAGACGCGAGGCTAAAACCTCGCGTTGCCATATCTGGCCGGTAAGCCATTTTTAATCCGCCAGGTGATACTTATCGGACAACTGGTGCGCAAGGTATTTGAACATATTAAATACCGCCGTACTTTTCGCCGTGGGCAGCCCCTGTTCATCAAGATAGAACTCGCCGCTGAATACCAGTACGCCGTTACGCTGAACGACATCGGTGGCCTCGATCCCGGCTAACGTATCTTCATGTTCGCGAATAAGCGTGTTGGCTTTTTCCAGCAGCGTCTGGCGATCGATTGGTTGGGTTGTACCTTGCATAAATACCTCCTGTGATTCTTACCGGTTAGTCTACGCCGCGCGGCGGCGCGGGGCAAATATTCCACTGTGCTTACAAGGGTATTCGCAGGCGCTTAATAAACATCAGTTTAGTGGCGGGATTTGCTTTTGCATGCTAATAAAGTTGCGTAACGAATTTTATCAGGTACAGTGTGACGCTTTCAGCGATCTGGTAACAGATTTGCTTGACATTCGGCCAAAAATTATTCGTGCTATGTCGCCAGGCCAGAAAAAGCCAGCTAACTCAGCTAACTGGTTTTATGGATGTGAAACCGGTGCAAAGGGTTGATATCCATCGATAACGACGCAACATTTGTTGTGACGTGTTTCCCGTGGATGGTGAATCAATGTGCGATGTATTCTGGATGAATCAAATTAGGTAAAGGTGAATATGGGTAAAGCTCTCGTTATCGTTGAGTCCCCGGCAAAAGCCAAAACGATCAATAAGTATCTGGGTAGTGACTACGTGGTTAAATCCAGCGTCGGTCATATCCGCGATTTGCCGACCAGTGGCTCAGCTTCCAAAAAGAGCGCCGACTCTACCTCCACCAAAGGGGCTAAAAAGCCTAAGAAGGATGAACGTGGCGCTCTGGTTAATCGTATGGGCGTGGACCCGTGGCATGACTGGAATGCGCACTATGAAATACTTCCGGGTAAAGAAAAGGTCGTTTCAGAACTCAAACAGTTGGCGGAAAAAGCTGACCACATCTACCTCGCAACCGACCTTGACCGCGAAGGGGAAGCGATTGCATGGCACCTGCGGGAAGTTATCGGTGGTGATGAACAGCGCTATAGCCGCGTGGTGTTCAACGAGATCACCAAAAATGCCATTCGTCAGGCCTTCGAAAAGCCTGGCGAACTGAATATCGACCGGGTTAATGCTCAGCAGGCGCGCCGTTTTATGGATCGCGTGGTGGGCTATATGGTTTCTCCACTGCTGTGGAAAAAAATTGCCCGTGGTTTGTCTGCCGGCCGCGTCCAGTCCGTTGCCGTACGTCTGGTGGTGGAACGCGAGCGCGAAATTAAAGCATTCGTTCCGGAAGAGTTCTGGGAGGTTGACGCCAGTACCACGACGCCGGGCGGCGAGGCATTACAACTGCAGGTGACGCATAACGGTGATAAACCGTTCCGCCCGGTTAGCCGTGATGAAACTATGGCGGCGGTCGCGCTGCTTGAAAACGCCAGCTACAGCGTGCTGGAGCGTGAAGATAAGCCGACCAGCAGCAAGCCTGGCGCGCCCTTTATCACCTCGACGCTGCAGCAGGCCGCCAGCACGCGTCTGGGATTCGGCGTGAAGAAAACCATGATGATGGCGCAGCGTCTCTACGAAGCGGGCTATATTACCTATATGCGTACCGATTCGACGAACCTCAGCCAGGACGCGCTGAATATGGTGCGCGACTATATCGATGATAAATTCGGTAAAAAATATCTTCCGGCGAGCGCTAACCAGTACGCCAGCAAAGAAAACTCGCAGGAGGCGCACGAGGCGATCCGTCCTTCCGATGTCAATGTGCTGGCCGAAACGCTGAAAGATATGGAATCTGACGCGCAGAAACTGTATCAGTTGATCTGGCGTCAGTTCGTCGCCTGTCAGATGACGCCTGCGCAGTATGACTCCACCACGCTGACGGTAAAAGCCGGGGATTTCAAACTGAAAGCGCGCGGTCGTACGCTGCGCTTTGACGGCTGGACGAAAGTAATGCCAGCTCTGCGTAAAGGCGATGAAGATCGTACCTTACCTGTGGTAAACAAAGGTGACCGCCTCAGTCTGGTTGAGCTGACGCCCGCGCAGCACTTTACTAAGCCGCCCGCGCGTTTTAGTGAAGCGTCGCTGGTGAAAGAGCTGGAAAAACGTGGGATTGGTCGTCCGTCCACCTATGCCTCGATTATTTCGACTATCCAGGACCGCGGTTATGTACGAGTGGAAAACCGTCGTTTCTATGCGGAAAAAATGGGAGAAATTGTCACCGATCGTCTGGAAGAAAACTTCCGCGATTTGATGAACTACGATTTTACCGCACAAATGGAAGACCGACTCGACCAGGTGGCCAATCATCAGGCTGAATGGAAACAGGTGCTCGACCACTTCTTTGGCGACTTCACTGCGCAACTGGAAACCGCGGAGAAAGATCCGGAAGTGGGGGGCATGCAGCCAAACCCGATGGTACTGACCAGCATCGATTGTCCAACCTGCGGGCGCAAGATGGGGATTCGCACCGCCAGCACCGGGGTGTTCCTCGGCTGTTCAGGGTATGCGTTGTCGCCGAAAGAGCGCTGTAAAACCACCATTAATCTGGTACCGGAAAACGAAGTCCTTAACGTGCTGGAAGGCGATGACGCGGAAACCAATGCGTTACGCGCCAAACGTCGCTGTAAAAAGTGCGGCACTGCGATGGACAGTTACCTTATCGATCCGAAGCGTAAGCTGCATGTCTGCGGCAATAACCCGACCTGTGATGGTTACGAGATTGAAGAGGGCGAATTCCGCATCAAGGGCTATGATGGTCCGATCGTTGAGTGTGAAAAATGTGGTTCCGAAATGCACCTGAAGATGGGGCGTTTTGGTAAGTACATGGCCTGTACTAACGATGAATGTAAAAACACGCGTAAAATCCTGCGTAATGGCGAGGTAGCCCCGCCGAAAGAAGATCCGGTTCCACTGCCGGAACTTCCCTGCGAGAAATCAGACGCCTACTTCGTTCTGCGTGATGGTGCGGCGGGCGTCTTCCTGGCTGCCAGCACTTTCCCTAAATCACGCGAAACCCGTGCGCCGCTGGTGGAAGAACTGTATCGTTTCCGCGATCGTCTGGCGGAGAAACTGCGTTATCTGGCCGATGCGCCGCAGAAAGATCCGCAGGGTAATAAAACGATGGTGCGCTTTAGCCGTAAGACGAAGCAGCAATATGTCGCTTCGGAGAAAGACGGCAAAGCGACCGGCTGGTCCGCTTTCTATATTGACGGGCAATGGACTGAAGCGAAGAAATAACCTTTATCGCTGGTAGTGAGGGCCGCATTGCGGCCCTTTTTAATCGTGCGGTATGGCGCTTGCGCATTTTGTTGCGCTTTATCTCCTCTTATAACCAGCTTATTATTTTTCGTTGGTATCTATACACTGTAGATATAAATGATATAGTGGTTATAGTTAACCGTTTCTTTATTATCAAATCGTCTTATACATCACCGTCTTCAGGATGCGTTGTGACGCCATATGGCGAATCGCAGGGATGGCCAGACAAGTGCGCCGGCCAGGAAGTGACCTGAACGTAAAATGTATTAAGCGGGTTCATTTTACGCGCTATTTGGATATCAGCCATGAAACTACAGCAACTCCGCTACATCGTTGAGGTTGTTAACCATAATCTGAATGTTTCCTCTACTGCTGAAGGTTTGTATACCTCACAGCCCGGCATCAGCAAACAGGTCCGCATGCTGGAAGATGAACTGGGCGTTCAGATTTTTGCTCGCAGTGGTAAACACTTGACTCAGGTCACGCCAGCAGGGCAGGAGATCATACGCATCGCGCGTGAAGTCTTGTCGAAGGTGGAGGCGATAAAGTCGGTGGCGGGCGAGCATACCTGGCCTGACAAAGGTTCACTGTATGTTGCAACCACGCATACGCAAGCCCGTTATGCGCTACCGGGCGTCATCAAAGGCTTTATTGAACGCTATCCTCGCGTCTCGTTGCACATGCATCAGGGCTCACCGACACAAATCGCCGAAGCTGTTTCAAAGGGCAATGCTGACTTTGCCATCGCGACTGAAGCGCTCCATCTCTATGATGATTTGGTTATGTTGCCGTGCTATCACTGGAACCGATCGATCGTTGTCACACCAGAGCATCCGCTGGCCTCTCAGGGGTCGGTTTCAATAGAAGAGCTGGCCCAGTATCCGCTGGTGACCTACACTTTTGGGTTTACCGGGCGCTCCGAACTGGATACGGCGTTTAACCGTGCCGGACTCACGCCGCGCATTGTTTTCACCGCGACGGACGCCGACGTGATTAAAACCTACGTCCGACTAGGGCTCGGGGTAGGGGTGATAGCCAGCATGGCGGTGGATCCTGTGTCTGATCCCGATTTGGTTAAGCTTGACGCCCACGGCATTTTTAGCCACAGCACCACAAAGATAGGGTTTCGTCGCAGTACCTTCTTAAGAAGCTATATGTATGATTTTATTCAACGATTTGCGCCGCATTTAACCAGAGATGTGGTCGATACGGCCGTTGCCCTGCGCTCAAATGAAGATATTGAAGCCATGTTCAAAGATATTAAGTTACCGGAAAAATAACCCTGTAAAAAATAATGGCATCCTCCAGGGGATGCCAAATTTAATAATGGCCTGGAAGCGAATAATTTAACCTCGTTTGAATCACAGTTTCGCTAACTCCCCATAACATATTTGCGAATATACCTGTTTCGATCAAAATAATGATGAAAGATATCTGTCGAAAAGTAAATTCACTGGATTAATACAAAATCCATAATTAAGATTTATCTGTACTAAGTTATTTTTAGCAATTGGTGGTGGAAGAATGATTAGTGATATCGATTATATGAAGTTAGCGATGTCACAGGAGCGTGACAAGACCGAGATAGATCCGGTTTTAAGAAGTAAGGCCTGGAGCGCCGTTATCCTTGGGCTTGCGATGTTCTGGAGCATCATTGCTCTGGTTGTCTGCAACATTTGGTTTCTAAACTAGAGCACATTACCTGTTAAAAGATCTGTGTCATTTTTATGACAAAAAAGATTTGCGAATTATTCCCATCTGATAATACAGCGGTAATAAGGCGTATATGATTTTTCTTTTGAAGAGTTTTTCCGTCAATCTACTCTCCTGAACTGATCGCCAGAATAACGGCGATCAGTTTTTTATCGTACTCGCGTACTAATACAATACCTTTGTTAGCACAATTAGCCTCTTTCAAATTCTCTCATTATTTTCACGCATATTATTCAACTTTCCTGGCATCATACTTTTTGCCTCTTTTAGCAATTTGGGGTGTTATCAAAATGTTACGCAAAAGATGTGTTATCTTTAATAATAACCCTGAGGAGCAGCAGGAGATACTATCCCTAAGGTAAAGGAGGAGCTATGTCGTCAACCCTACGCGCAGCCAGCAAGGATTCGTTACAGGTTAAAGGTAAAACCTGGCACTACTACAGCTTACCGCTGGCTGCCAAAGAACTGGGCGATCTGTCGCGTTTGCCCAAATCGCTTAAAGTACTTCTGGAAAACCTTCTGCGCTGGCAGGATGGTGATTCAGTGACCGCCGAAGATATTCACGCCCTTGCCGGATGGTTGAAACAGGCCCATGCCGACCGAGAAATCGCCTACCGTCCGGCGCGAGTACTGATGCAGGATTTTACGGGCGTCCCCGCCGTCGTGGATCTGGCGGCAATGCGTGAAGCGGTAAAACGCCTGGGAGGCGACACCGCCAAAGTGAACCCGCTTTCCCCCGTCGATCTGGTCATTGACCATTCGGTCACCGTAGATCGCTTTGGCGATGATGATGCCTTTGCAGAAAACGTCCGCCTTGAGATGGCGCGTAACCATGAGCGTTATGTCTTTTTACGCTGGGGACAGCAGGCATTCAGTCGCTTTAGCGTCGTGCCGCCGGGGACCGGGATTTGCCACCAGGTTAACCTTGAGTATCTTGGTCGCGCCGTATGGAGCGAACAGCAAGAGGGGGAATGGGTAGCCTTTCCGGACACGCTGGTCGGCACCGATTCGCACACTACCATGATTAACGGCCTTGGTGTGCTGGGCTGGGGCGTCGGCGGTATTGAAGCGGAAGCCGCGATGCTGGGGCAGCCGGTTTCGATGCTGATCCCGGATGTCGTTGGCTTCAAGCTGAGCGGTAAGCTGCGAGAGGGGATTACCGCGACGGACCTGGTGCTTACCGTGACTCAGATGCTGCGCAAACACGGCGTAGTGGGTAAATTTGTTGAATTCTATGGTGATGGCCTCGACTCACTTCCCCTCGCGGATCGCGCGACAATTGCCAATATGTCACCGGAATACGGTGCGACCTGCGGTTTCTTTCCCGTTGATGCTGTGACGCTTGACTATATGCGCCTGACCGGGCGCAGCGAAGAGCAGGTGGCGCTGGTCGAAGCCTATGCGAAAGCGCAGGGAATGTGGCGTCTGCCCGGGGATGAACCCGTCTTTACCAGCACACTGGCGCTGGATATGGCAACCGTAGAAGCCAGTCTGGCTGGTCCGAAACGGCCACAAGATCGGGTCGCCCTCGGGGACGTGCCAAAGGCGTTTGCTGCCAGTACAGAACTGGAGGTTAACCATGCGCAAAAAGATAAACGACCGATCGACTATACGCTGAACGGACAGCAATATTCATTGCCGGATGGGGCGGTGGTTATTGCCGCGATTACCTCCTGTACCAATACGTCAAACCCCAGCGTACTGATGGCCGCCGGTTTGCTGGCCAAAAATGCCGTCGAACTGGGCCTGAAACCGCAGCCGTGGGTAAAAGCGTCGCTGGCGCCGGGGTCGAAAGTGGTTTCCGACTATCTGGCCCACGCGAAACTGACGCCTTATCTTGATGAACTGGGTTTTAATCTGGTGGGCTATGGTTGTACTACCTGTATTGGTAACTCCGGACCGCTACCGGATCCGATTGAGCGCGCCATCAGGCAGGGGGATCTGACTGTCGGCGCGGTCCTTTCGGGTAACCGTAACTTCGAAGGGCGAATTCACCCGCTGGTGAAAACCAACTGGCTGGCTTCGCCGCCGTTGGTGGTGGCCTATGCTCTGGCGGGGAACATGAACCTTGATCTGACTCGTGAGCCGTTGGGACGGGGTAAAGACGGGCAACCGGTGTATCTGAAAGATATCTGGCCGAGTGGCGAGGAGGTCGCCCGCGCGGTGGAGCAAGTGTCGACGCAGATGTTCCGTAAAGAGTATGCGGAGGTGTTTGAAGGCACCGCCGAGTGGAAGGCGATAAAAGTAGAACGGTCGGACACTTACGACTGGCAAGACGATTCAACCTATATTCGCCTGTCACCCTTCTTTGATGAGATGGGGGCTGAACCCAAACCGGTGGAAGATATTCATGGCGCGCGTATTCTGGCGATGCTGGGGGACTCGGTTACCACTGACCATATCTCTCCGGCAGGCAGTATCAAAGCCGAGAGTCCCGCCGGGCGTTATTTGCTAAACCATGGTGTTGAACGTACTGATTTTAACTCCTACGGTTCCCGTCGCGGGAATCACGAGGTGATGATGCGCGGTACGTTCGCCAATATTCGTATTCGTAACGAAATGGTACCAGGTGTGGAGGGCGGGATGACGCGCCATCTTCCGGATAGTGAGCCGATTGCTATTTACGATGCCGCAATGTTGTACAAGGAAGAGGGTACGCCGCTGGCGGTGATCGCCGGGAAAGAGTACGGTTCCGGTTCCAGCCGCGACTGGGCGGCAAAAGGGCCGCGCTTGCTTGGCGTCAGGGTTGTCATCGCTGAGTCTTTCGAACGTATCCATCGCTCTAACCTGATTGGAATGGGAATATTGCCGCTGGAATTCCCGCAAGGCGTTACGCGTAAGACGCTGGGCTTAAGCGGAGAGGAAAGGATTGATATCGGTAACCTGCAGGCTTTACAGCCGGGGACAACAGTGCCGGTAACGCTGACGCGGACGGACGGTAAGCAAGAAATCATTGACTGTCGCTGCCGCATTGATACCGCCACTGAGCTGACGTACTACCAGAACGATGGCATATTGCATTATGTGATTCGCAATATGCTGTAAACCAGATGTTTTAAACAAAAGGGCCAGCAAATGCTGGCCCGTATTCTTAACGGCTTTATTTGCCCAGAAGGTGCCCCATTTTGGCGGCTTTGGTATCCAGATAGTGGGCATTTTTCGGATTGCGGCCCACAATCAGCGGTACGCGTTCCACAATATTGATTCCCGCTTCGCTCAGGATCTCGACCTTCTTCGGGTTGTTGGTTAACAGACGAACCTGATCGACATTGAGCAACTTAAACATATCCGCACACAGCGTGAAGTCACGCTCATCGGCGGCAAAACCCAACTGATGGTTGGCTTCAACCGTGTCATAGCCTTGATCCTGCAGAGCATAAGCGCGGATTTTATTCAGCAGACCAATATTGCGCCCTTCCTGACGGTGATACAGCAGAATACCGCGCCCTTCTTCGGCAATATGCGACAACGCGGCTTCCAGTTGAAACCCGCAATCACAGCGCAGACTAAAAAGAGCATCGCCGGTTAAACATTCAGAATGTACGCGAGCCAGAACCGGGGATTGCCCCGAAATATCGCCGAATACCAGCGCGACGTGATCCTGTCCGGTTGCCAGTTCTTCAAAACCCACCATGAGGAAATCTCCCCATGGCGTTGGCAGTTTGGCTTCTGCCACACGTTTAAGCTGCATGTGATTCTCCAGATTTTATCAGCACCTGACTGTGCTTCTGTTTGCCATCATTTTGCCACAATGGCGTGACGTTCGCCTAATTGCGTGCGCTCAGTTGGGCGCAAAGCGCACAAACGCGCGACTTTCCGTTATGATATTGAGGTCAATGATAAGGAGACGAGATGCTGTTAATTGCCCGACGAACCGCCGCTGCGGCGGTGGTGTTATTAGTTATGCCCGCGGTGGTCTGGGTTTCCGGCTGGACATGGCATCCCGGATTACCGGAAGGGGTGATGAAGCCCCTGTATTGGGTGACCGAAACAGTGACGCAACCCTGGGGCGTTATTACGCATGTTATTTTATGTCTCTGGTTCCTGTGGTGCCTGCGTTTTCGCCTGCGGGCGGCGATTATGCTGTTTCTGATCCTTGCTGCGGCGATTTTAATTGGGCAAGGAATGAAGTCGTGGATCAAAGACCAGGTGCAGGAACCCCGGCCTTTTGTCATCTGGCTGGAACAGACGCGGCAGGTGCCGGTGGATCAATTCTACGCGTTGAAACGCAAAGAACGCGCTAAACTGGTGCATGCGCAATTGGCGCAAGAGCAGAGAATACCGGCATTCCTGCGTAAACACTGGCAAAAAGAGACCGGTTTTGCTTTCCCTTCTGGTCACACGATGTTTGCCGCCAGTTGGGCGCTGCTCGGTGTCGGATTGCTGTGGCCGCGTCGTCGTTGGGCAACCATGGGACTGCTGCTGGCGTGGGCCACGCTGGTGATGGGGAGCCGACTGGCGCTGGGGATGCACTGGCCACAGGATCTGATCGTTGCGACGCTGATTTCCTGGCTGTTGGTGACGCTGGCGACCTGGCTCGCCCAGCGGTTTTGCGGCTCGCTTTTGCCGCCGGGTGAAGAAGCACGGGATATTAAAAAAAGGGTCGCAGCACAGGAATAATGTTGCTATTACCAGTACAAGGCGGCATATCCTGTACTGGTATCATGCTTTTCCATTTCACCGCTGCGGCGAAAATGATACTTTATAGGGCTGAACGCGGGTTTTTTCGCGCAACCCACATAACGGGAAGTCATGTGAAATATTTACTTATTTTCTTACTGGTATTAGCCATCTTCGTCATTTCAGTGACGCTGGGGGCCCAGAATGATCAGCTGGTCACGTTCAACTATTTGCTCGCGCAGGGTGAATTCCGTATTTCGACGCTGCTGGCCGTGCTTTTTGCCGCCGGTTTTGCTATCGGCTGGCTGATTTGCGGCCTTTTCTGGCTGCGCGTTCGCGTCTCGCTGGCGCGCGCAGAGCGTAAGATTAAGCGTCTGGAGCACCAGATCGCGCCTGCCAGCGTTGCGCCTGCTGAAGCGGGTGTTCCTGTGGTAAAGGAATAACCCTTTATGCTGGAGTTGTTGTTTCTGCTTTTGCCTGTTGCCGCTGCTTATGGCTGGTATATGGGGCGCAGAAGTGCACAACAGTCCAAACAGGACGATGCGAGCCGTCTGTCGCGTGACTACGTGACAGGGGTAAACTTCCTGCTGAGCAATCAGCAGGATAAAGCTGTCGATCTCTTCCTTGATATGCTGAAAGAGGATACGGGCACCGTCGAAGCACATCTCACGCTCGGTAATCTGTTCCGCTCGCGCGGCGAGGTTGACCGGGCTATTCGCATTCACCAAAGCCTGATGGAAAGCGCCGCGCTGACGTATGACCAGCGTCTGCTCGCCGTACAACAGCTCGGGCGTGATTATATGGCCGCCGGGCTCTACGACCGGGCGGAGGGCATGTTCAAGCAACTGGTGGATGAAACGGATTTTCGTCTCGGTGCCTTGCAGCAACTGCTGCAAATCTATCAGGCGACCAGCGACTGGCAATCCGCTATTGAGGTAGCCGAGCGTCTGGTAAAGCTGGGGAAAGAGAAACATCGCGGCGAAATCGCGAATTTTTGGTGCGAACTGGCGCTTCAGCAAATGGCGAGCAACGATCTGGATAAGGCGATGGCGTTGCTGAAAAAAGGTGCGGCGGCGGACCGTTCCGCCGCGCGGGTTTCTATCATGATGGGCCGGGTATGGATGGAAAAGGGCGACTACGCGAAAGCGGTAGAGAGCCTGGAGCGTGTTATCGAACAGGATAAAGAGCTGGTTGTTGAAACGCTGGAAATGCTGCAAACCTGTTATCAGCAGTTGGGGAAAGCCAGCGAATGGGAGGCGTTTTTGCGTCGCTGCGCTGAAGAAAATGTCGGAGCGAGCGCCGACCTTATGCTGGCGCAAATTCTCGAACAACGGGAAGGAATCGAGCCCGCGCAAAACTATGTTACCCGTCAACTGGAGCGCCATCCGACGATGCGCGTTTTCCACAAGCTAATTGACTACCATATTAATGAGGCCGAAGAGGGGCGGGCGAAGGAGAGCCTCGGCGTTCTGCGTCATATGGTTGGGGAACAGGTGCGCAGCAAGCCACGCTACCGCTGCCAGAAATGCGGTTTTACCTCCCATACCCTGTACTGGCACTGCCCGTCGTGCCGCTCATGGTCAACTATTAAACCGATTCGTGGCCTTGACGGGCAGTAGGTTAAAAAAAATCTGCGTTTTAGTTACAACATACTTATTATTTATGACCGTCGTTACCTCCGCTCCCGGTAATCAAATCGCCAGGCAGGGAGGGAAATGCAGCCTGTTATTTTCGCTTTATCGCAGGTAAAATGCTGGCCGTTTACCTTTCTTGCGCCGCAGTGGCGCTTATCAACAATTAAGGTCCGGTCATGACGTCTACTGCTACATCTTTTTCCCGCGTTGTCACATCTTCGCCCGTCGTCGTTGCTCTCGATTATGATAACCGTGATAAAGCGCTGGCGTTTGTCGACCGTATCGACCCGCGCGACTGTCGTCTGAAGGTTGGCAAAGAGATGTTTACTCTGCTCGGGCCGCAGTTTGTCCGCGACCTGCACCAGCGTGGTTTTGACGTTTTCCTCGATCTCAAGTTTCATGATATCCCGAATACCACGGCGCGTGCGGTCGCTGCGGCGGCGGATCTGGGCGTCTGGATGGTTAACGTTCACGCCTCTGGCGGCGCGCGCATGATGACCGCTGCACGAGAAGCACTACTGCCCTTTGGCAGTGACGCGCCGCTGCTGATTGCGGTAACCGTGTTAACCAGCATGGAAGCCAGCGATCTACAGGCGCTGGGAATCTCCCTTTCTCCGGCAGATTACGCTGCGAAGCTGGTGGCGCTAACCCAACGCTGCGGTCTGGATGGTGTCGTCTGCTCGGCGCAGGAGGCGGTGCGTTTCAAACAAGAACGTGGCCTGGCGTTTAAGCTGGTGACGCCCGGCATTCGTCCTTTGGGCAGCGATGCCGGCGACCAGCGGCGAATCATGACGCCGGAACAGGCGCAGGCGGCTGGCGTCGATTATATGGTGATTGGCCGTCCGGTAACCCAGTCTGCCGATCCGGCTGCCACGCTGCGCAGCATCAACGCATCGCTAAACAAGGGGGCATGATGAGCGATTCCAGTAGCCGTCTGGTGTATTCAACGGATGGTGGCCGTATTGATGAGCCCAAACAGGTACAGACGCGTCCGAAAGGAGACGGTATTGTGCGCATCCAGCGCCAGACCAGCGGCCGCAAGGGTAAAGGCGTATGCCTGATTAGCGGAATTGATGAAAATGATGATGCGCTGGCTAAACTAGCCGCCGAACTGAAAAAGAAATGCGGCTGCGGTGGGTCGGTGAAGGATGGCGTAATAGAGATTCAGGGCGATAAGCGCGATTTGCTGAAATCGTTGCTGGAAGCTAAAGGTATGAAAGTTAAGCTGGCTGGCGGTTAATTAATTATTAAGGCCGCGATATTTATCGTGGCCTTAATTTTTTGCCGGGGGTATCAGCCAGCGGCTGTAAATTAATTTTATAGTGCGTGGTAAATATTATTTACCCACCTGGTGGCCGATAATCCCGCCGACTGCCGCGCCGCCCAGCGTACCCAGGGTGCTGCCGTCCGTTAATACCGCGCCGCCGATAGCGCCGGCACCCGCACCGATTGCGGTGTTGCGGTCGCGTTTAGACCAGTGAGAACAAGCGCTCAGAGACATTGCAACCGTGACGGCCAGCACCACAGCAGCCATTTTTTTGTTCATTGAAGTCATCATTTTTTTCTCCTGAATAATCTATTCATGGATACAACTTCCTTTAAGCATAGCGTGTTACTCCAGCCCAGGGGTTATTCCATGTCACTTTCGTTGCGCAGGTGTTACTTTAATCACGCAGGTGATAGTCACTTCCTGTTATATCGCTAATATTAATTCTACTTTCTATAAATTTTTCAGGCAGGTAAAAACTCTGAATTGAGGCGTCGGAAAAGTCTCAGACGAAACTCAGGCCGGACATTGTCCGGCAAAGCGTCGCGCGTAATAGCAAAAAAGGGGAATCAGGGATGGTCGACGATATCGACGGCTAATCCGCATTCGATTAATTGATTGCGAACGGCATCGCTAAGATTATTATCGGTAATAAGGCGATTAAATCGCCCGACAGGGCCGAGTGGATAGGGGTGAACAACATTGAACTTCGAACTGTCGCTAAGCACAATGGCTTCACAGCCCTTTTCCAGCACCGCATTGACCACATCGGCTCGCATCATATCCCGTCCGGTAAATCCGGTTTCAGCCTGCCAGCCGTCAATACCGATAAAAGCCTTACTAAAATGGACCTGCTGGATACAGTGCCGTGTTAACGGGCCAACCATACTTTCACTGCGTTTTTGATAAATTCCGCCAAGCAGAATGACTTCCCCAGGAGACGCTTTCAGCAGATGCGCGATATAGCTACTGACGGTAATAATAGTAACATCACCGCGATCGGCAAGCGTACGCGCAAGCAGAGCGTTACCGCTACCGTTCTCGATAAATACCGTCTCACCAGAGGAGACAAGCGTAGCAGCCCATGCGGCCAGTTCACGTTTGATGGCGAAATGGGTCATCATCCGGGTTTCCACATCTTCGCTATCCAGTGGAACAGCGAAGCCGTGGGTACGACGCAGATAGCTCTGCTGTTCTAATAAATTCAGATCCTGGCGGATGGTGACTTCAGAGACACCGGTCATCTTCGCGAGATCGGCCACGCTGATGCGGCCTTTATCGATGACCATTTGCAAAATACTTTGTTGTCTGGCGTTCATAGCAACATCACGGTTAAGGGCTATTTGGGCTAACGAGTGGTCTTATGCGGCCGGTGGTAACGAGGAAATTATTAAATTTCCCACGGCGCTTTAGGCTGACCGGATTTCTCTTCCTGTTCGTCGCTGGAAAGCGCCTGCAGCTCAGCTTTCAGAATTTCCAGGTTATGGATAGCGGAGTGATAATCCCCGGCAACCAGAATATCCAGCACGGTATCGATACGTTGGGCGAGCAGGCGGGTATTCAGTTCTGACATGGCGTTATCCTGATAATAAATGTGAATAAAATCAATGATGCTAAAAATAGAAGAAAAAGAGAAGTGAAAAAAACGTACAACTCAATTATCTGCGCAGCGTTGCAGGCAATACCCAGAAAAAACAGGGAAAAGGTAGAAATACGGCTCCACATGCGGGAGCCGTAGAGGGCCGTTTATCAGGCCGCGGGGCGTGCAATCACGCTACGGGTTTCCATGCGAACTTCAGCAATCGTAACGTCGATAACGTCGGTTACCTTATAGACGATTTCGCCTTTAATTTGCACGGTGCCGTTTTCCGGGCTGCAAACCAGTTCATCGCGTACGGCGTGCAGGAATGGCGCCGGAATAAAGGCGACCGCGCCATTATCAACCAGACGCACGCGCATGCCGCCGCGGCTGATATCAACGATTTCAGCGGCAAAACGGGTATCGGTTCCGGCTTTAGGGCTCAGATAGCGGGCGTACAGCCAGTCACCGACATCGCGCTCCGCCATGCGGTTGAGGCGACGGCGTTCCGCCATTTGTACCGTAACGTCATCCTGCGGACGGGCGATGGCTTCCCCTTTGATAATCGCTTTCAGCAAACGGTGATTGATCATATCGCCATACTTACGGATCGGGGAGGTCCAGGTTGCGTAAGCATCAAGGCCCAGGCCAAAGTGCGGACCCGGCTCGGTGCTAATTTCCGCGAATGACTGGAAGCGGCGAATACGGCTGTCGAGGAAACCGGACGGTTGAGCGTCGAGCTCGCGACGCAATTTGCAGAAGCCCTGCAGCGTTAATACTTCCTCTGGATCAATGTGCACATCGTGCGTCTTCAGCAATGCCGCTAATTGCTCGGTGTTTGCTGGATCGAACCCGGTGTGAACGTTATAAATGCCGAAGCCGAGTTTATCGCGCAGGACGCGGGCCGCACAAATGTTGGCGGCAATCATCGACTCTTCCACAATACGATTAGCGATACGGCGCGGTTCGGCGACGATGTCCAGCACTTCGCCTTTTTCTCCCAGCACAAAGCGATAATCCGGGCGATCTTTGAACACCAGCGCGTGGTTCTGGCGCCATTCGCTACGCCGCAGGCAGACATCCTGCAGCAGTTTAATTTGCTGCGCGATGGTTTCACTCTCCGGCTGCCAGCTACCGTGGTTTTCCAGCCAGTCGGAAACCTCATCGTAGGCCAGTTTCGCTTTGGACTCGATGGTGGCGGCGAAGAACTCAATATCGTCTTCGATAGCGCCATCATCAGCCAGAATCATGCGACAGGCCAGAACCGGACGGACTTCGTTGGCGCGCAGGGAGCAGAGATCGTCAGACAGCTCGCGTGGCAGCATCGGAATATTGAAGCCCGGCAGGTAGTTGGTAAAGGCGCGGGTTTTCGCCGTATTGTCCAGCTTGCTGCCTGCCGTGATCCAGGCGGTCGGATCGGCGATAGCGACGGTCAGGTGCAGTTTACCGTCAGCGGTCTGCTCTGCGTACAGGGCATCATCCATATCTTCAGTGCTTGCGCTGTCGATGGTCACGAAAGCCAGCGCGGTTAAATCGCGGCGTTCCAGACCTTCATCAAGCATTTCAGTTGCGACGCCGCCCGGTGCCTCTTTTTCCAGATGATGACGCGCCAGAGTGACCCACCATGGCACGAAATGGTCATCCCCATAGGTGATGTACTGGGTGAGTTCGGCATAGAAACCGCGGTCGCCTTTCAGCGGATGCCTGCGCATTTCGGCTACGGCCCAGTCACCCTCTTTAAAATCATGCTCTATGCCGCGAACGGCCCGGCAGGGAATGGCGTCTTTCAGCAGCGGATGATCAGGAACGATGGAAAGACGATCATCTTTCTTATGAACTTTGCCGACAAAACGCGTCAGAAACTGCTCAACCAGCTCTTCCGGCTCAGCGCTTTCGCGTTCTTTTTCCGTATTGACCACGGCGATAATACGATCGCCATGCATCACTTTTTTCATTTGCGGCGGCGGAATGAAATAGCTTTTTTGGGCGTCGACTTCGAGAAAGCCGAACCCTTTTTCCGTCCCCTTAACGACGCCTTCAACACGCGGCGTCTGGGAATGCAGTTGCTGTTTAAGCTGCGCTAGCAGCGGGTTGTCCTGAAACATAATGTCGTATTTTCGTGGCTAAAAGAGCGGCTGACATTTTTACGCGAATATGCCTGCCGCAGCAAGCGATGTTTCAGCATTTTACGTCTGAGGAGGGACGTTGCCGAGGGCGATTTTCAGACGATTCATCCAGCCGCACAGTCCACACCAGACGAGAAGATCGATAGCGGCGGTGCGGGAAAGCCCCTGTTCGATCAGGAGCGTTAACCGATCGGTACTGAAGCGGTCGGGTGCACGGGTTAAAAGCCGGGCGGAGTGTAAAATTTGATACTCAATGGGGTGGTTTTTCCCCCACCGATGAATGTCAGGCTCATTACCACGTAAAGCCGCCGTCAGAGGGGCTAAATCCGGACATCGTGCGGCCCAGGCGTTAAAACAGCTAATGCTGCCATTAATGCGCGCGGATACCAGCGCCGCCTGCGCGGCGAACGGTTGCGCTTCGCTAAGATGAGCCAGAAGCTGTTCCAGTACATCAAGTGGCGGGCCCTGGATTGCCAGTAGCGGCGCCAGGTCGGACAGGCCCGGATGATTCTGCCATTTTGCTAATAACGACAGATACTCATCATTTTCGTAGCCTAAACCATAATCGTCGATCCCTGGTTCCCAGTCTACGTCGCCAGAGATAAAGCTTTCTTCCGGCGCATCTTCCTGCTGCGACATGCCGGGGAGCCAGCGTACCGGATAACCCTGAGCCGCCTGCAACGCGGCGATAGCGCTGGCCTGAAAGCCGACAAAGCCGATAATCTGATTGATAAGAATGATGTCGTCACGGCTCAGCCCGACTTCATCTAACTGACGACGAGCCTGCGCGTTAATCACCCAGGGAGAACTGGCGAGCTGGCGGGCATATTGCGTCATCTGCGCCAGGCGGCGGTTGCTCTCGCGGGAAGAGTCCGGGCCGGGAAGCGGCGCCAGGCGGGCGGCGTAATGATTACACAGACGCTGCACACCATAAACCTGGGCGGCGGTCAGCGCGGTACTCAGCCGGTCGTAGGCATTAAATGTAGGCAGACGATCGTCGTTAACTGATGCCGGGAAGAGGGCATCGGCCAGTTGACGGGCAGGCGTGAGCCAGCGTGCATGCGCCTGTCGCAGATCGTCGGGCAGCACCAGGTCGAGCAGAAAACGATCTTCGACATCAGCGGCTTCAGGGACGAGCGGCAATACATCCACCGGGCAGATCGTAGCCTGAGTCTCATGATACCAGTGGTTTTTGCCGTAAATGCGGCGTTGCTCCATGGGCGTTCCTTGTTCGGTATGTGGCAAACCGCCGTTTCGCGGTCATGCTATGCTGAACTATCCTGGCGTAACCCCGATACGGGAGAAAATATTGATACGTGCTAACAAATAGCAGATTGGAATAACGGAAGGAGAAAGCGTGATTGAGAAGGGGGGCAGGAACCCTCCTCACGATCGTGAGGAGGGCAAGGAACTTATTTCAGTTCCAGTTCGTTCATCGCGGCGATGCTGAAACCACCGTCAACGTGGACGACTTCACCGGAGATACCGGCAGACAGATCGGAGCAGAGGAATGCCGCGCTGTTACCCACGTCTTCGGTGGTGACGGTGCGGCGGATCGGGGTGACCGCTTCGCAGTGCGCCAGCATTTTGCGGAAATCTTTAATACCGGACGCCGCCAGAGTACGGATAGGACCGGCGGAGATGGCGTTAACGCGCACGCCTTCCGGACCCATTGCGTTAGCCATATAACGGACGTTCGCTTCGAGAGAGGCTTTCGCCAGACCCATCACGTTGTAGTTAGGAATTGCGCGCTCTGCGCCCAGATAGGAGAGCGTCAGCAGGGCGGAACCGGGGTTCAGCATACCGCGGCAGGCTTTGGCCATCGCGACAAAGCTGTAGGCGCTGATGTCATGGGCAATTTTAAAACCGTCACGAGTGACGGCGTTGACGTAGTCGCCGTCCAGTTGATCAGCCGGAGCAAAACCGATGGAGTGTACGAAACCATCAAATTTCGGCCATACTTTGCTCAGTTCAGTGAACAGAGACTCAATGCTGGCATCTTCAGCCACATCGCACGGCAGTACGATATTTGAGCCCAGCGCGGTAGCGAATTCTTCCACCCGGCCTTTCAGTTTTTCGTTCTGATAGGTGAACGCCAGTTCAGCCCCTTCACGGTGCATGGCTTGCGCGATACCGTAGGCGATGGACAGTTTACTGGCAACGCCAGTGATCAGAATGCGCTTACCGGAAAGAAAACCCATAGCTTTTAATCCTTATCGTTATTGCTTATTGTTACTTTAACAACTCTTTGGTTAGCGTTGTTATTTCAGAATAGCTCAAATTTAGCCGGGAATTATATCCCACTGACGACCCCTTGTGTCACGATATTTTTCTGTCAATCCTCACGGCATCGCGGGCAACGGCTATGCCGTCTCCCCGTCACCAGCGTCTGATGTCGCAGGTTTCTGGCGGCGCGGATGTCGATGGCGGTAAAAATCTCCGCTTTACTTGCCGTCTTTGCGCCAGGCATCGGCAGTCAGCGCCTCGCCGAAATGTCCGGCGATAAGGCGTTTCGTCAGATCGTGTAGTGGGGAAGCCAGCACATCGGCAGTGCTGCCGCGCTCGACGACTTCCCCCTGGTGCATCACCAGCACCTGATCGCTGATGTGTTTCATCATGCCCAGATGCTGGGTAACGTAAATGTAGGCGATCCCTTGTTTCTCCTGCAATTCCAGCATCAGGTTAATCAACTGCGAACGCATCGACATATCCAGCGACGCCAGCGCCTCGTCGCAGACAATCACTTTCGGGCGCAGGATCAGCGCTCTCGCCAGGCCGAGACGCTGTTTTTGTCCCGGCGCCAGCATATGCGGATAGTAGCTGACATGGTCCGGCAGCAGGCCGACCATACGTAGCGTATCGATAATCTGCTTCTGTCGCGCCTCGGGTTCAAGGGACGTATTCAGGCGTAACGGGAAATCAAGGATCTGTGAAATCCGCTGCCGGGGATTAAACGAGGTCGACGGATCCTGGAAGATCATGCGGATTTTCTGACTGCGGAAAGAGTAATCGCCGAATTCCAGCAGATGATCATCAATCAACAGTTCGCCAGTGCTGGGTTCAACCATTCCGGCGAGCATTTTCGCCAGGGTTGATTTCCCGGAACCGTTTTCACCAATAATCGCCAGCGTCTGGCGCTCGCGCAGCGTAAAGCTCAACGGCTTGACCGCTTCCACCGTTTGCCGGTGAAACCAGCCGGTACGATAGCGAAAGGTCTTACTCAGATTGCGGACTTCAAGCAATGTTTCGACCATTTCACTCTTTCTCCATGTTCAGCGGGAAATGACAGGCGTAGAGGTGGTTGCGGGCGCCAACCAGCCGGGGCGTCTCGATGCATTCACGCTGGGCATAGGGGCATCGCGGGCCGAGACGGCAGCCGATAGGCAACTGTTCGAGCAGCGGTATAGCGCCGGGCAGTGTGTTGAGGCGGCTTTTATGCGGCATGGCGCTGCCGAAATCGGGGATCGCCCGAATCAGCGCCTGGGTATACGGGTGATGGGGGATGGTCACCAGCTCTTCGCTCGGCGCGCTCTCCACCGTCTGCCCGCAGTACATGACGTTAATTTTATCCGCCCATTTACTGAGCATCTGCATATCGTGACTGATCAGCAAAATAGTGGTGTTGTTATTTTGGTTGAGCCGGGTCAGCAGGCGAATGATTTGCGCCTGTGTTGTGGCTTCCATGGCGTTGGTGGGTTCATCGGCGATCAGCAGTCGCGGCTGGTTGGCCAGCGCGATGGCGATCATCACTTTCTGGCACTCTCCGTCCGTCAGTTCATAAGGAAAGCTGCGCATCACGTCTTTATGATCTTTGATCCCTACGCGGTGTAAGAGCTCGATAGCGCGCCGTTTGCGCCAGCCCAGACGTTGCCACCAGCGTCCTTTAAACGTCCAGCCAGGGATGTTCTGCATCAGTTGCTGGCCGATACGTTCAGAAGGATCGAGGCAGGACTGCGGCTCCTGAAAAATCATCGACACGTTGTGGCCGACCAGCTTACGCCGCTCGCGACCGGAGAGGCGCAGCAGGTCGATGTCGTCGAAGCGCATACGGTCGGCGGTGACCCGCCAGTTGTCTTTGGTCACGCCGCAAATGGCTTTGGCGATTAAGCTCTTACCGGAGCCGGATTCGCCAACCAGGCCGCGAATTTCCCCTTCTGCAAGGGTCAGACTGACGCGATCGACGGCTTTAACCCAGCCTTCGTTGGTCTTGAATTCAATGGTTAAATTACGGATGTCGAGTAATGGCATTATTCCACCCCGGCGATGATTGCGCGGCGGATCCCGTCGCCCAGCAGATTAACCAGCAGGACGCTTATCATGATTGCCGAACCCGGCAGCATCACCGTCCACGGCGCGACGTAAATCAGCTCCAGCGCGTCACCGAGCATCGCTCCCCACTCCGGGGAGGGGAGCTGGGCGCCGAGGTCGAGGAACCCCAGCGCGGCGATATCCAGTATCGCCATTGACAGGGCGCGGGTGATCTCCGTGACCAGGCCGGAGGCGATATTCGGCAGCACTGCAAACCATAAGATATTCAGCGTTGACGCCCCGTCGAGGCGGGCAGCGATCACGTACTCTTTTTCCAGCTCGTCGTGTACCATGCTGTAAACCGAGCGCACCATGCGCGGCAACAGTGCCAGCCAGACGGCGAACATCGCGTGGCTCAGGTGTGGCCCGGCGAAGGCGACGACGATAATCGCCAGCAGCAGGGACGGTAGCGACAGCAGGGTATCAAGAATATGGTTCATCACGGCCGAACGTAGCCCGTGCGTGGAACCGGCAAACACACCAAGCGCCAACCCCAGCAAGGTTGCGCCGAGCGTCACCACAAATGCGCCGCCGACCGTTGGCGCCGCGCCGCTCAGCAGGCGGCTGAGGACATCGCGGCCAAGATCGTCAGTGCCGAGGAAGAACGACACTTCGCCGTACCGCGACCAGGATGGCGGCAGCAGTTGATAGCCAAGAAACTGCTGGTCGATGCCATAGGGGGCGAACCATCCGCCGAAAACGCACAGCAACACCAGCGCCGCGCAGCCGTACAGGCCGATCATGGCGGTCGTATCGCCGTAAAATTTTCGCCATACGGTGCGCAGCGCACTCGGCGGGCGCTTCTCCAGATAAACGCTATCGAAGGGCATACCACTCCTTATGTTTCAGTGGGTTAGCCATAGCTCCCAGAATATCTGATATCACATTCACAATAATCACCAGCGAGCCGATGACCATCACACCCGCCGAAATCGCGGCGTAGTCCTGTTGACGAATGGCGTTAATGAGCCAGCGTCCCAGCCCCGGCCAGCTAAAGACCATTTCGGTAATCATCGCCAGCGTCAGCATGGTTGAAAACTGCAGCCCCAGCCGGGGGATCACCGGTGGCAGGGCGTTATGCAGCACGTGGCGGTGCAAAATCGCTCGCCGTGATATGCCGCGGGTGGCGGCGGCCTTCACGTAGTTGGTGTCGTACACCTCACTGGTGCTGATACGCATCAGACGGATCACTTCCGTCGTCGGCGCGACCGCGAGGGTGAGCACCGGTAGCACCATATGGCGCACGGCGCTGACGATCATTTCATGGCGCCAGGGCGAATGGGAAAGCCAGGCGTCGATCAGTGCAAAACCGGTGACTGATTTAACTTCATACAGCAGGTCGAAGCGCCCTGAGACAGGAAACCAGCCTAGCGTGAGAGAGAAGAAGAGGGTCAGCAGCAGCGCCAGCCAGAATACCGGAATGGAGAAGCCCAGCAGCGCCAGGGCGCTGATCAGGGTATCCGGCCATTTATTGCGCATAATGCCCGCCAGCATGCCGACGGGAATACCGATGATCAGGGCAAAGCCGAAAGCAAGGATACAGAGCTCCATGGTCGCCGGGAACACTTCCTTAAGCTGCCTGGCGATGGGTTCCCCATTGATGCTGGAGACGCCGAAATCCCATCGCAGTATGCCTTCAAACCAGAACAGCCAGGCGTTCCATAGCGAGGCGCCCTGCAGCGGCGCGTGAGGGGTAAAGTAGCTCAGGCTGAAACCAACAAAGGTCAGCAGAAAGAGGGTAATCAGCAGCAGAAGCAGGCGGCGCAGGGTAAAAATAATCATGGTTTTTTCACCTCATTCTCTTTTTCCCGCGAGACACCGGCAAAAGAGGCGTTGCCGAACGGACTCAGCACAAGGCCTTTCATATCATAACGATAGGCCTGCAAACGCAGAGAAGAGGCTAAAGGCAGTACCGGCAGCTCCTTCGCCAGGATGTGCTGCGCCTCTTTATAAGCCTCAATGCGCGAGGCCAGTTGCTGCGACGTCAGCGCTTTTTGCAGCACCTCGTCAAATTCACGATTACACCAGTGAGCGTAGTTGGTTTGCGAGGCAATCGCCGCGCAGCTCAGCAACGGACGGAAAAAACTATCCGGATCGTTACTGTCAGTCGCCCAGCCGGAAAGCGTTAAATCGTGGTTCATATCCATCAATCTGGCCTCCTGGAAACGGCCTTCAACCGGCACAATGATCACCTTCACGCCAATTTGCGCCATATCCGCCTGGATCAGCTCCGCGGTTTTCAGCGGACTGGGGTTCCAGGCCTGTGAACTGGTCGGCACCCACAGTTTAAGCGTCAAATTTTCCAGTCCCAACGCGTTGAGGCGGGCGCGGGCCTCCGCTGGATTATATTCGGTGATCTTCGCCTCATTATCGTAAGCCCAGGAGGCGCGGGGCAATATTGACGCTGCCGTTTCCGCCGTTCCGTAGTAGATCGACTGCATCAGCCGCTGATTATTGATGGCCAGCGCCAGCGCGTGACGAACTTCCGGGTTATCCAGCGGCGGCTTAGCAGTATTAAATGCCAGCCAGGCGATATTCATCCCCGGGCGCAGCGTCAGGCGCAGACGCGGATCGTCACGCAATATAGAGAGCTGGCTGGCGGCGGGCCAGGCCAGTACGTCGCATTCGCCGGTGAGCAGTTTGGATAAACGCCCGGTGCCGCCGGAGCCGAGATCGACGACCACCTGCGGCATCAGCGGTTTACCACGCCAGTAGTCCGGATGTCGCTGCAGGCGGATATACTGACCGCTACGATACTCTTCTAGCTGGAACGGACCGGTGCCGACCGGTTGACGATCAATCAGTTCCTGGCGATCGTCCTTCGCCAGCTTTGCGGCATATTCAGCGGACATCACCGAGGCATAGTGGGTCGCCAGATGCCATAAGAACGACGCGTCCGGGTGCTTGAGGCGGAACTCAACGGTCAGATTATCCAGCTTGCGCACGCTTTCCACGCTGTCGGCGAACTGTAAGCTATCAAAATAGGGGAAACTGCTGCCGTTGACGTTATGCCATGGATGGTCGCGGTTAAAAATGCGGCCAAAGGTAAAAATGACGTCATCGGCATTAAAACTACGGGTCGGTTTGAACCACGCGGTGGTCTGGAATGGTACGTTGGGGCGCAGGTGGAAGCGGTAGGTTGCGCCGTTATCCAGGACTTCCCAGCTTTCTGCCAGCTCAGGGACCAGCCGGTAGGTATAGGGGTCGACATCAAGCAGTCGGTCGTAGAGCTGGGCGGCCAGGGTGTCGACAATCAGCCCGCTGCTGACCTTTTGCGGGTTGAAGGTGTTGACCTGGCCGCTCACGCAATACACAAAGCCGCTATCGCGAATATCGGCGTGAGCAGGCTGTGTGGGCGCGGCAAAAGCATGCCCACACAGCAGAGATGCTGCTGCCAGGAGAGAAGACAATGTCAGGCGCATAGTTTCGTTTTGATTATAGAGCAAGACTCTATCTTATTAATATTAAATAACATTTACCACCACCTTAATGGCTTATGAAGAGAAAATAAGCGATGGCTGCATGGGTGATGTGGCAGACTGATTCAAATTCATACTGATTCTGACTTCGAGTATACCTCTTAAATCGCCGTGCGTTTGGCATCCCACCATGCGGAGAAATGCGCAACGTTGTCATCAGACATGCCAGGGCTTCATTAAAGAGGATGTTTATTGATGTATATGCAGCACGGTCTGCGGGTGCTATTCGTATTAAGCATGGTGCTTATCTCACGGATAAGCGCTCCGATATTTGCCACATGGTAACTTTTTCCTGGCGCTTTCTCCAGTTAGGCGTGTTGATATGGCTGACAGAAAATGAAACTCGTGAAATGGGGCGGCAAGTATTACTGAGGGAGTGTTTTCTATTTCTGATTCTGATTACATCCTGAGCTAAACAGTCAGTATCACGCTTCCTGTGGTACGCCCGGCTTCGAGGTCCGCGTGTGCTTCCGCAGCATGAGTCAGAGGGTATTCTGCTCCTACAGGATTTAGAAGTCCGTTCTGAAGGGCCGATAAAAGCTCTCTCGCTCCCTGTGCGTAAAGTTCTGCGTCATCAGCATAAGCCATTGAGCTTGGCCTCATCAGTGCAATTGAGCGGGCGAATCCCAGTTCTTCAACGCGTACCGGAGGAATGGGGCCAGCTGGTTGGCCCAGACTTGCCACCGTGCCAAACGGGCGTACCACGCTGAGCGTTGTAGAGAGCATGGTTCCGCCGATCCCATCAATGGCAAGATGTACGCCACGACCATCAGAAATTTCACGTGCCTTATCCGCCCATGAGGCATCAGTATGAAGGAGAACCTCTTTTGCCCCTGCTGCCTGCGCAATTTTAACTTTATCAGCAGAGCCTGTTGTGCCGATGACGCATGCACCTTTCATTGTTGCCCAGCGCGTAACAATCTGACCAAGACCTCCGGCAGCAGAATGTACCAGAATCCAGTCGCCCTCTCTGATATTTCTGACTTTATGAAGAAGCATATGTGCGGTAAGACCGCGTAACATAGAGCTTCCGGCCGTTCTCATATCGATATTCTGGGGAACTCTAACAAGGCGACTGACCGGGATATTCCTTATTTCGGCATAGGCTCCCATCGGGTTGCCGGTATAGGCAACCCTGTCACCCGGAGTAAAGCTCCGGACGTTATGCCCGATTGCTGTCACTATGCCGCTCCCCTCAAAGCCGGGTATGGTTGGCGAAGGGGGCAGAGGATAAAGGCCTGAACGATAGTAAATATCAACAAAGTTAACACCTATCACCTCATGCCGGATCTGAACTTCATCAGGATTGGGGTTTTTGATTCCTATTTCAGCGGCGTGGAGTACTTCGGAACCACCTGGCTGGCTGATAATGATTGCGGTTGGCATATATTGTCCTCACTGTTAAGTGAGAAAAAGTATAAAGTCGTTTACATGGAGAAAAATACGAGTATAAAAGCTCTATTTATGTGCAAATATGCACAAGGTGGGAATGGATGGACTGGCAGGATTTAAATTGTTTTCTCGCGCTGGCGCGTAAAGGGTCCATGTTGGCCGCAGCTAAAGAACTTAATGTGGATCACGCAACAGTAAGCCGCCGTATAACGGCGCTGGAAACTTCGCTCGGACTTCGCCTTACCGAACGTTTACCCCGGCAGACCAGCCTGACTGAACAGGGAAAAGTTATTGCCTCGGTAGCGAACGAAATGAACAGGATCGCAGACCGGATTCATAGGCAGGCAAAATCGTTATCGACTTCACCTGCGTTTAGTTTAAGGATCAGTGCATCTCCCGCTGTGGCTGCCCATCTGATTGCGCCTGCTATAGCAGGTTTTACGCAAAGCCATCCTGGCATCGCACTTTCGTTGGCTGGCGTTTCTCATCATGCTCAGTTGAATAAAGGCGAAGCGGATATCGCGATCCGCCTGGCAAGACCAGATGATCCCGGTTTGCTGATCCGCCGGATTGGTACAATGCATTTTGGCCTTTATGCCTCCCGTTCCTGGCAGGAAACCCCACCTGAAGACTGGGTATTCATTGCTTATGAGCGCTCTCTTGAACATATTACGCAGCAAAACTGGCTGGAATCATTGCTGGAAGGAAGGCGTGTAATATTCAGGGCAAGCGATCTGATGGCACAGCAACAGGCCGCCAGAAGCGGCCTGGGTCTTGTCACGTTACCTTGCTTTATGGGAGATGCTGATAGTTGTCTGATAAAACTGCCCGTCAATGCGCGCCCACCAGCCAGAGATATCTGGCTGGTCGCTTATCCGGAGTTAAGGCGCGATCCTTCAGTTGCTGTCGTCATGGAATTTCTTGCCGCCACCATCAGCAAAATATGTCCGTCAGATTGAATCTTCCGGAATGTTTATCTGGCTGTAGGTAACTCACAGAAGAAATTTTTTCAGGGCGATCTCAGAAAGCCCGTTAGATCTCCCTGCTGCTTCCAGGGCTTCCTGACCGGCTCTATTTAATCGGGTTCACACGTCATTAGCGCTTGGGTTTTCATCTGAATGTCAACTTCCGCATAAATGAGCATTGTCGATAAAGATACGTGACCCAGGTAACCGTCTTAGCCGCCTTAAACAGACTCATTAGCTCTAAATGTAAGGTTCGAATACCGTGATCTGGCAGGCTATATTAGAGGTAATGGTGCTATCTCAGCCAGTCCGCGGCTGATAACATATTGATAAAAACGCCTCAGCCCGCTGAGTTTAATGTGCCATGTCTGTGTCAGCGCACCTTTGTCGGCGAGGAATCCCTTAACGCTTTCAGGCTTGACGTCGTCCAGCGCGGCGCCACTCCCCATAAACAGACCAAAAGCGCGTGGTGTACAGTGTTACATAATATTTATGCAACTGTTCGTCACGTTTGCTTTCAGACCTTCATCACAACATAACGGCTCAAATCTGATGCTTTTTCAGCAATGCCCGCAGCTGATGGTAGGTCAGGCCGAGTAACTCTGCCGCCTGCTTTTGATTGTATTTCGCCTGCGCCAGGCTCATCTCAAGCAGGCTTTTTTCTTGCTCCTGCTGAAAAGCGCGCAAATTGAGCGGCAGCGTTGGTCCGGGCGTCTTGTCTGCCGCAGAGTCCGGCGCAGAATGCTGCTGGCGGAAAGGGTTAATAATAATATTATCCAGCTCGCTGTCGCTGCTACCGTGGCGGTAAACCGAACGCTCAACGACGTTTTTCAGTTCCCGGATATTCCCCGGCCAGCGGTAGTTTTGCAGCGTCTCGACGGCGCGTTCGCTGAAGCCGGGAAACAGCGGCAACCCGAGTTCGCGGCACATCTGGATGGCAAACTGAGTGGCGAGCAGCATGATATCGCTTTGACGCTCGCGCAGCGGCGGCAGTTGCACCACATCAAATGCCAGTCTGTCGAGGAGGTCGGCGCGAAACAGACCTTCTTCCACCATGTGCGGCAGGTCGGCGTTGGTCGCGCAAATCAGGCGGACGTTCACCTGCAGCGGCTGGCTGCCGCCGACGCGCTCCAGTTCGCCATACTCGATCACCCGCAGGAGTTTTTCCTGCACCAGCATTGGCGCAGTCGCCAGCTCATCAAGAAACAGCGTGCCGCCATCGGCGCGCTCGAAACGGCCGGGGTGGCGTTTACTGGCCCCGGTAAACGCCCCGGCCTCGTGGCCGAACAGTTCGGAATCCAGCAGGTTTTCATTGAGCGCCGCGCAGTTCAGCGAGATAAACGGCCCCTGCCAGCGGGAGGAGAGGAAATGCAGGCGGCTGGCGATCAGCTCTTTGCCGGTGCCGCGCTCGCCGATCACCAGCACCGGTTTATCCAGCGGGGCCAGCCTTGAAACCTGTTCCAGCACTTCAAGAAAGCTGTTGGCCTCGCCGAGCAGGTTATCCTTGTAATCCGCCATGATGAATTTCGCCATTTTGTAGTGTGATTCACCAGGTTACTTTAGCAATGCATTGGATGGATAACAACCACATCTTTTAAAATCAACAAGATAAAAAATGGCACGGTATTTGTATTAATGATCACACAGGCCGATGCCTGACACCAGAACTATGAGGATTGAAATTATGGGTATTTTTTCTCGTTTTGCCGACATCGTGAACGCCAACATCAACTCCCTGCTGGAGAAGGCAGAAGATCCGCAGAAGCTGGTTCGCCTGATGATTCAGGAGATGGAAGACACGCTGGTTGAAGTCCGTTCGACTTCTGCGCGGGCGCTGGCGGAAAAGAAACAGCTGAGCCGTCGTATTGAACAGGCCGTCTCCCAGCAGGCGGAGTGGCAGGAGAAAGCCGAGCTGGCGCTGCGTAAAGAGAAAGAGGATCTGGCCCGGGCGGCGCTGATCGAAAAGCAGAAGCTGACCGAGATTATCGCCAGCCTGGAAAATGAAGCGCAACTGGTTGATGAAACCCTGGCGCGGATGAAAAAAGAGATTGGCGAGCTGGAAAACAAACTCAGCGAAACCCGTGCTCGTCAGCAGGCGCTGATGCTGCGTCATCAGGCCGCAAGCTCGTCCCGCGATGTTCGCCGTCAACTGGACAGCGGCAAGATTGACGAAGCGATGGCGCGTTTTGAGTCATTTGAGCGTCGTATCGATCATATGGAAGCCGAAGCGGAGAGCCAGCGATTTGGTAAGCAGAAATCCCTGGATCAGCAGTTCGCCGACCTGAAAGCGGACGATGAAATCAGCGAGCAACTGGCGGCGCTGAAAGCCAAAATGAAGCAAAATAACCAGTAATCGTATTCGGGCGGCACCGAGATGTGCCGTCGCCATCTGCAAGGAGTTCACATGAGCATGCTTTTTCTCGCCATCCCTTTGACGTTGTTTGTGCTGTTTGTTTTGCCGGTCTGGCTCTGGCTGCATTACAACAACCGTACCGCCAGCGGCAGCTTATCGCAGAACGAACAGCAGCGCCTGCTGCAACTGACCGATGACGCGAAGCGTATGCGCGAGCGTATTCAGGCGCTGGAGGCGATTCTTGATGCTGAGCACCCGAACTGGAGAGAAAAATAATGGGCGGACTGGATTTGAGTAAAAAACTGTGGCGCGTTCCGCAGCATGGCATGGTGAAAGGGGTTTGTGCCGGTATCGCGCAGTACCTTGACGTGCCGGTAAAACTGGTGCGTTTGATTACCGTACTGGCAATGATTTTTGGTCTGTTTCTGTTTGTGGTGGTGGCCTACATCATTCTCTCGTTTGCGCTGGATCCGATGCCGGAAAGCGAACTGAATGGTGACAAAACACCGAGTAGCGGCGAACTGTTAGCGGCGGTGGATAAAGATCTGGCGGACGGCGAACGGCGTTTGCGTGAAATGGAGCGCTATATCACTTCCGACACCTTTTCACTACGCAGCCGTTTTCGCCAGTTGTAACTGTAACGGAGATTAACAATGAATGTGAAATGGCAGCAGGCGGGGCAAAAAGTGCAACCCGGCCTGAAAATCGCGGGTAAGCTGATTTTGCTGACCGCGCTGCGCTATGGCCCGGCAGGCGTCGCTGGCTGGGCGGTAAAATCCGTTGCCCGTCGACCGTTGAAAATGCTGCTGATGCTGGTTCTGGAACCGTTGCTTAGCCGGGCGGCTCAGCGGTTTTCCAAACGTCGCGGATGGCATATGTTATGAATACGTCACAGCCTGAATAGCAGGATGATAAAATGCTACGCAAGTTGCTACACTTAAGCCGTTAACGCGGGGGCCTCAGTCAAAGAGAGATGTCGAAAAGCATCAGCATGCATCCTCAGCCCTCCGTTATGGGGGGATGTCATTCATTGATTAACAATATACCCTCATATTATTTCCCCCCGGTCTTCAGGCACAACAGGATGGCGATGAAGCGACTCAAAAATGAACTCAATGCGCTGGTTAATCGTGGGGTTGATCGGCATCTTCGTCTGGCCGTCACCGGCCTTAGCCGCAGCGGTAAGACCGCCTTTATTACCGCGCTGGTCAATCAGTTGCTGAATATTCACGGCGGTGCGCGTTTACCGCTGCTTAGCGCCGCCAGAGAAGAGCGGTTGCTGGGCGTCAAGCGCGTGCCGCAGCGGGACTTCGGCATTCCGCGCTTCACATATGATGAAGGGCTGGCGCAGCTATATGGTCAACCACCGACCTGGCCGACGCCTACCCGCGGCGTTAGCGAAATTCGCCTGGCGCTACGCTACCGCTCTAACGACTCGTTATTACGTCACTTTAAGGATACGTCAACCCTGTATCTGGAGATTGTTGATTATCCCGGCGAATGGCTGCTGGATCTGCCGATGCTGGCTCAGGACTATCTTACCTGGTCACGGCAGATGACCGGGCTGTTGCAGGGGCAGAGAGCGGAATGGTCGGCGCGCTGGCGGCAGCTTTGTGAAGGGCTGGACCCGCTGGCGCCCGCGGATGAAACCCGGCTGGCGGAGATCGCCGCGGCATGGACCGACTATCTGCACGCCTGCAAGCGTGAAGGGCTGCACTTTATTCAGCCGGGGCGTTTTGTGCTGCCTGGTGAAATGGCCGGCGCGCCGGCGCTGCAGTTCTTCCCCTGGCCGGATGTTGATGCCGGAGGTGAAGCTAAGCTTGCCCAGGCGGACAAACATACCAATGCCGGAATGCTGCGCGAGCGGTTTAAATACTACTGCGAGAAAGTGGTCAAGGGTTTCTACAAAGAGCATTTCCTGCGCTTTGACCGGCAAATTGTGCTGGTGGACTGCCTGCAACCGCTTAACAGCGGGCCACAGGCGTTTAACGATATGCGTCTGGCGCTGACGCAACTGATGCAAAGTTTTCACTATGGGCAACGCACGCTGTTCCGCCGCCTGTTCTCGCCGGTAATCGACAAGCTGCTGTTTGCCGCCACCAAAGCGGATCACGTTACCGTCGATCAGCACAGTAATCTGGTATCGCTGCTGCAACAGCTGATTCAGGACGCCTGGCAAAACGCGGCGTTTGAAGGGATCAGCATGGATTGCCTGGGGCTGGCGTCGATCCAGGCGACGCAGAGCGGGCTTATTGAGGTGAATGGCGAAAAGATCCCCGCGCTGCGGGGCCACAGGCTGAGCGACGGTCAGCCGTTAACCGTCTATCCAGGCGAAGTGCCTGCGCGCCTGCCGGGGCAGGCATTCTGGGAACAGCAGGGTTTTCAGTTTGAGAACTTTCGCCCGCAGGTCATGGACGTTGATAAACCGCTGCCGCATATTCGCCTCGACGCGGCGCTGGAATTTTTACTTGGAGATAAACTGCGATGACCGAACCGTTAAAACCGCGTATCGATTTCGACGGCCCGCTGGAGGAGGAAAAGGCGCAAATCCTGAAGTCCGCTCGCGCTTTTGCCGGGGATGAGGCTGAGAAGTTCGCCCCTGCGCGGGTTGATTCGCTGGAAGAAGAAGAGGGCGCGGCGGAAGCTGTGGTGGAGTCGGTACTGCGGCCTAAGCGCAGCTTGTGGCGAAAAATGGTCAGCGCCGGGCTGGCGATCTTCGGCGTCAGCGTAGTGGCGCAGGGCATACAGTGGACGATGAACGCCTGGCAAACCGAGGACTGGATTGCGCTCGGCGGCTGTGCTGCCGGGGCGTTGATTATCGGCGCTGGCGTGGGTTCAGTGGCGACCGAATGGCGGCGTCTGTGGCGGTTACGTCAGCGGGCTTACGAGCGCGACGAGGCGCGGGATTTGATGCACAGCCACGCGGTTGGTAAAGGGCGGGGATTTTGCGAGAAGCTGGCGCAGCAGGCAGGCCTGGATCAATCGCATCCGGCGCTGCAGCGCTGGTATGCGGCGATCCACGAAACGCAAAACGATCGTGAGGTGGTCAGCCTGTATGCGCAGATCGTGCAGCCGGTACTCGATGCTCAGGCACGGCGTGAAATCAGCCGCTCGGCGGCGGAATCAACGCTGATGATTGCCGTCAGCCCACTGGCGCTGGTGGATATGGCGTTTATCGCCTGGCGTAATTTACGCCTGATCAACCGTATCGCCACTCTGTACGGTATTGAGCTGGGCTATTACAGCCGTCTGCGCCTGTTCCGTCTGGTGCTGCTGAATATCGCGTTTGCCGGGGCCAGCGAACTGGTGCGGGAAGTGGGGATGGACTGGATGTCGCAGGATCTGGCGGCAAGGCTGTCAGCGCGTGCGGCGCAAGGCATTGGCGCCGGGCTACTGACCGCGCGGCTGGGGATTAAAGCGATGGAACTCTGTCGTCCGCTGCCGTGGATCGCTGACGATAAACCGCGTCTGGGGGATTTTCGTCGCGAGCTGATCAGTCAACTGAAAGAGACATTACAGAAGAACAAAAACAGTCCGGAGAAATAACGGTTTTCCGCACGTCCCCGACCAGCGACGCGTCACCGGGGAGCGATCCTGACGTTACGTCACTTCTGAGCGTATAACTTTACGGCATAAACGTTATTTTTCCACCATGCTGTCAATAATTGTTGACAGCCATCTTCCCGTCAGCAGATAACTGTCCTATTATTCATCCGTCATTGGCCTTTGTAGGGTGAAAACGCTTATGCGTCTTGAAGTCTTTTGTGAAGACCGTCTTGGTCTGACCCGTGAATTACTCGATTTGCTGGTGCTGCGCGGCATTGATCTGCGCGGCATTGATATTGACCCCGTAGGCCGGATTTATCTCAATTTCGCCGAGCTGGAGTTTACTCACTTCAGCCGCCTGATGGCGGAGATCCGCCATATTGCGGGTGTAACAGACGTACGTACCGTTCCGTGGATGCCGTCTGAGCGTGAACACCTGGCGCTCAGCGCGCTGCTGGTAGCGATGCCGGAACCGGTGTTATCCCTGAACACCAAAGGGAAAGTCGAGCTGGCTAACCCGGCCAGTTGCCAGCTATTTGGCCTGAGCCAGGAGAAACTGCATAACTACCCTGTCGCGCAACTCATTACCGAGTTTAATCTGCATCGCTGGCTGGAAAACACGCCCCAGGAATCCCACGCCGAACATGTGGTGGTCAACGGCCAGAACTTCCTGCTGGAAATCACGCCGGTCTATCTGGATGGCGAACAGGGCGAACGGGTACTGACTGGCGCGGTTGTGATGTTGCGTTCGACGGTTCGTATGGGGCGTCAACTGCAAACGATGACCATACAGGATACCAGCGCTTTTAGTCAGATCCTCGCCGTTAGCCCGAAAATGCGCCACGTTGTCGAACAGGCCCGCAAGCTGGCGATGCTGAGCGCGCCGCTGCTGATCGTGGGCGATACCGGCACCGGTAAAGATTTGCTGGCCCACGCCTGCCATCTGGCCAGCCCGCGAGCGGATAAACCCTATCTGGCGCTGAACTGCGGCTCTATCCCGGAAGATGTGGTGGAAAGCGAACTGTTTGGCGACGCGATTCAGGGGAAAAAGGGCTTTTTTGAGCAGGCTAACGGCGGCTCGGTGCTGTTGGATGAAATTGGCGAAATGTCGCCGCGAATGCAAACCAAATTGCTGCGCTTCCTCAACGATGGGACTTTCCGTCGAGTGGGGGAAGATCATGAAGTTCATGTCGATGTGCGGGTAATTTGCGCCACTCAAAAGAACCTGGTGGAACTGGTGCAAAAGGGCGCGTTTCGCGAGGATCTCTATTATCGCCTGAATGTTTTGACACTGTATCTGCCGCCGCTGCGCGATTGTCCGCAGGATATTATGCCGCTGACCGAACTTTTCGTGGCGCGCTTTGCCGATGAGCAGGGGATCCCGCGGCCGAAGCTTTCTGCTGATTTGAATAGTATGCTGACCCGTTACAGTTGGCCGGGAAACGTGCGCCAGTTGAAGAATGCGGTCTATCGTGCGCTGACGCAGCTGGATGGTTTTGAACTGCGTCCTCAGGATATCCTGCTGCCGGATCACGAAGTGTCTTCATTGGCTGTCGGTGAAGAGGCGATGGAAGGCTCGCTGGACGATATTACCCGCCGTTTTGAGCGTTCGGTGCTCACGCAGCTTTATCGCAGCTATCCCAGTACGCGGAAACTGGCCAGGCGCCTTGGCGTCTCACATACCGCAATCGCCAATAAACTGCGCGAATATGGCCTGAGCCAGAAGAAAGGCGACGAATAACGCCTGCAACCGGTGTAATGCTTGTCAGTTAAGGGCTCTCAGTTGCGTTTATGGCTGGCTGAGTGGTTCTGTCAATCGGTGGTTTAAACGAAAATCTGATTCGGTTGATTCACTAACTGAGCTGATACTACGGGCTGAAATATAAAGGATATAACTTTTTTATGACTTTCAGCCTCTGAAAAGCCCCTGACGAATAACGGACTCACCGCATGGGGGTGGGGGGCGCATCAAGGAAATCTGGCGGGAACGCAGGCGTACATCCAGGACGGCGGCCAGAGGCTGAGTCGCGGCAAGGATGCCGCGTCTCAGCCGGTCCGCCAGATGAAGCCGGAGTGGAGCGGACCGCGCAGCGGCAGGTTTTCAGCGCCATGCCGGGGGTGCAGGGGGACGGGCGAAACGTCCCCCTGCCCGTTCACACGCTGTGGATATAACGAATATCCGCGAATTTATCGTGAACGGAACGGACCACGGAATCTGAATGGGTGAAAACGGCGTCATGCTTGCCAGAACTACCGATAATGCGATTGCCACAGGCAAATAAAACAAAAGACAACACCGATGATTTGCTTAAGTGAACGGCATTACTGCAACCGGTGGCCTGTTCAGCCGGTTTTATTGTCGGGTGGCGGAACACGCCTTACCCGACAATAAAAAACAATATCAATATGTTATGCATTCCGCGTAGGCTTATGTAAGCGAAGCGCCGCTGAGCAATTCTAAAAGAACGGTCTTTGTCAGCAATCTGATGTATAGACTCAATTAGCCTGAAATAGTGAAATTGCAATGATGAAATGATATTTAAATCAGTATGTTAATTAGTATTGCGTTATTCGTTTTGCAATTTATTGGGTATATACTCGGATCTTCACCTTTTTTCTCAGGGAGTACGCATGTGGATTCCGCGTAGTCGTTTTTTTCAATGGATGGAACTCCTGGCGTTATCTGGCGCGATCTCGTTTGTGCTGTTCTGGTTTCATCTTCCCGCCGCGCTGCTGCTGGGGCCGATGATTGCCGGGATTAGCCTGAGTCTTCGCGGCGCAAAGATTCTTGTTCCTCGTCCTTTTTTTATTGCCGCTCAGGCGATTATTGGTTGCATGATCGCCCGCAGCCTGACGGCCTCCATTTTCGGCGTCCTGCTGGCAAACTGGGCGCTGGTGCTGCTGATCCTCTTTTCTACACTCGCTATCAGCGCGCTGGCGGGATGGCTGCTGGTGCGTTACAGCGCGTTACCTGGCGCAACCGGCGCCTGGGGCAGTTCACCGGGCGGCGCCTCGGCGATGGTAATCATGGCCCAGGAGTATGGCGCCGATGTGAGGCTGGTGGCGTTGATGCAGTATCTGCGGGTACTGTTTGTCGCCGGTGCCGCGGCGCTGGTGGTGCGTGTCGCCCTCGGTGGTGACGCGCAGATGATGACGCAGGAGATTATCTGGTTTCCACCGATAAGCTGGCAACTGCCGCTCACGCTGTTGCTGACTGCGGCGGCAGGGTGGCTGGGTTTGCGGCTGCGGTTTCCGTCCGGCGCGATGCTGTTCCCGATGCTGATCGGCGCGCTGGTGCAGGGAGAAGGCTGGCTGCAGCTCGAACTGCCGGAATGGCTGCTGGCGCTGGCTTATTGCGCCATAGGCTGGAGCGTTGGTCTAAAGTTTAATAAACAGATTTTCCTGCTGGCGCTCAAAACGCTGCCGCAGATCCTGGCATCGATTATCGGCCTGATCTTGCTGTGCGGGCTGATGGCTTTTGGGCTAACGCAGGTTATGCCGCTGGATTTCATGACCGCCTGGCTGGCGACCAGTCCTGGCGGGCTGGACACGGTGGCGATTATTGCCGCCGGCACACGGGCGGATATATCGTTTATTATGGCAATGCAGACTTTACGGCTGTTTACGATTTTGCTGACCGGCCCGGCGATCGCGCGTTTTATCTCCCGCCATGCGGCGCGGAAATAAAAAAGCCCCCGCTCAACGAGGGCTTACGTGGCCTGCCAGCAATATCACGCTTTCAGCGCGGCCAGGGCTGCGTCGTAGTCTGGCTCTTCGGTGATTTCGTTTACCAGCTGGCTATAAACAACCTGGTCATTTTCATCGATCACCACGACGGCACGCGCGGCCAGGCCGGACAGCGGGCCGGCGGAGATGGCGACGCCGTAGTCGGTCAGGAACTGGGTGCCACGTAGCGTGGACAGCGTCACAACGTTGTTGAGGTTTTCCGCGCCGCAGAAGCGGGACTGGGCGAACGGCAGGTCGGCGGAAATGCACAGCACCACGGTGTTGTTCAGTTCAGACGCCAGTTGGTTAAATTTACGTACCGATGTCGCGCAAACGCCAGTATCGATACTTGGGAAAATATTCAGCACTTTACGTTTGCCGGCGAACTGGCTGAGCGCGACGTCGGAGAGATCTTTGGCGACCAGCGTAAACGGCTGCGCTTTCGCGCCCGCCTGCGGAATGGTGCCCTGAACAGAAACGGGGTTACCCTGGAAATGCACGGTTTGTGACATGGTTATCTTCCTGTTTACATATAGTTAACGTCGCGGCTAGTGTATGACATCATTCATCAGCACGGCAAATCCTTTTAATTTTAGCTGCGAGGTTCAGGGAATGCGAAATTTGCGAGTGTACGAAGAATCCTGGCCGTTACATACCCCTTTTGTGATTTCCCGCGGCAGCCGCAGCGAGGCAAAAGTGGTGGTGGTGGAAATCGAAGAAAACGGCGTGAAGGGGGTCGGAGAATGCACGCCTTACCCACGTTACGGCGAGAGTATCGCGTCGGTGATGGCGCAGATTGTCGCAATTGGCGAACAGCTTGAACGTGGTGCTTCCCGTGAGCAGATTCAGCATTTACTGCCGCCAGGCGCGGCCCGCAATGCCGTGGATTGTGCGCTGTGGGACTGGCAGGCGCGTAGCGCGGGTAAAAGTATTGCGCAACTGTTGGATGTGACGCTGCCCGACCGGGTGGTCACAGCGCAAACGGTGGTGATCGGCACGCCAGAACAGATGGCGGCCAGCGCCGCCGCGCTGTGGCAAAAAGGGGCCACCTTGCTGAAAGTGAAGCTTGATGACCATTTGATCAGTGAGCGGATGATCGCCATTCGCGAAGCGGTGCCGGAAGCGACGCTGATTGTCGATGCCAACGAGGCCTGGCATAGCGATGGTCTGGCTGAGCGCTGTCAACTGCTGGCGGATATTGGCGTCGCAATGCTGGAACAGCCGCTTCCGGCGGAGGCGGATGCAGCGCTGGAGAATTTTATCCATCCGTTGCCCATATGCGCCGATGAGAGTTGTCATACCCGCGAGAGCCTGGCAGGATTGCGCGGCCGCTACGAGATGGTGAATATCAAACTCGATAAGACCGGGGGGCTAACGGAAGCGCTGCTGCTGGCGGAGGAGGCGGAACGTCAGGGGTTTGCGCGGATGCTGGGCTGCATGTTGTGCACGTCACGGGCCATTAACGCGGCGCTACCGCTGGCGCCGCTGGCCCGTTTTGCCGATCTGGATGGCCCGACCTGGCTGGCGGTGGACGTTGAACCGGCGCTGCGTTTCAGCTCCGGGGTGCTTCATCTTTGATCGTGCCAGCGGAGCAGTTCCGTCATTGCCTGAAGGTATTTATCCGTTGCCTCGTCAGAAGATATCGGGGGGAACTCGGCGGTAATGCAGGGCAGGCCGATATCCGCGCACCAACTGCCAAAGGAGCCGGGGGTTTCATAGCCGACGCTGCCCACCAGCGGGAGACTAAATGCGTCGGCCAGCCAGCGCCCCAGTGTGCTATAGCCGGGATCTTCAATGCAGGTCAGCGGGTCATGAAATGAAACCACCCAGGCGGGATGGATCTGATGGATCAGCTGGCACAGCGCATGGACTTCTGGTTCTGAAGCGGGTTTTTCGCCGGTGGACAGTACCACATCGCGTTGCTCCGCCGCGCTGTTCCAGCGATAGACCGTTTCGCCTTCCTTCCAGTTCGCCGCGGGAAAATTTCGGTTCAGGTCGATACCGCGCGCGTTGGCGCGCAGCCCCAACTGGCAACCGTCAGGGTTTACCGCCAGCACAACGTGATGACGGCGCAGTTCCGGTTTTAATGTGCGTAACGCGCAGGAGAGGGTGACGATCGATGAATTTTCGTCGCCGTGGGTACCGGCAAGAATCAAACCGCTGCGGCTATCGGCCTGCGGCGCAGGGAACCATAGCAGCGGCGCGCCGAGGTGAGACTGACCATAGCGTTGCGTGCCGGGCGGAAAATCACCGCGCTGGGGACGCGGGCGAGAAGTGGGCATAGGGCATCCTGTTATCCGGTTATTTTTCAGTAGTGTTGTGTAAAACCGTTCTGGAATCAAATGGTTTCCGGTGATAACGAAATGCATATATATGTCAATTTTCTTTCACAAGCCGTTTGCAATTTCAGGTGATAAAACAAATAATTATCCCACTGCCAGCTCAGCTTTTTTATTTTAAAGGGGATCTTATGAAGTATCCTGTCACCTTGACATGTGGTGCGCTGTGGTTAGCCAGCGTTTCTTCTCTCGCCTGGGCGGCAGATGTCCCTCCCGGCACCGTATTAGCGGAAAAACAGGTGCTGGTGCGGCACATTAAAGACGAGCCCGCCACCTTAGATCCCGCCAAAGCCGTCGGTCTGCCAGAAATTCAGGTGATCCGCGATCTTTTTGAAGGATTAGTCAATCAGGATGCGCGCGGCAACCTTATCCCTGGCGTGGCGACGCGCTGGCAGAGCAATGATAACCGTGTCTGGACTTTTACCCTGCGCGATAACGCCCGCTGGTCCGACGGGACGCCGGTGACGGCGGAAGATTTTGTCTATAGCTGGCGACGTCTGGTGGACCCTAAAACGACCTCACCGTTTGCGTGGTTTGCTGCGCTGGCCGGTATTATCAATGCGCAAAATATTATTGACGGTAAGGCCGCGCCAGAGAGTCTCGGCGTCACGGCCGTGGATGCGCGGACTTTGCGCGTTCAGCTGGACAAACCGTTGCCATGGTTCAGCAAGCTGACGGCCAGTTTTGCTTTTTACCCGGTGCAGAAAGCCAACGTGGAGAGCGGCGACAACTGGACGCGTCCGGGAAATCTGATTGGTAACGGCGCGTATGTATTAAAAGATCGCGTAGTCAATGAAAAGCTGGTGGTGGTTCCCAATAGGCACTACTGGGATAACGGCAAGACGGTGATTCAGCAGGTCACTTTTGTGCCGATCAATCAGGAGTCGGCGGCTACCAAACGCTATCTGGCTGGCGATATTGATATTACCGAATCGTTCCCGAAAAACCTGTATCACAAATTGCTGAAGGATATCCCGGGCCAGGTCTATACCCCGCCGCAACTGGGCACCTATTATTACGCGTTTAATACCCGGAAGGGGCCAACCGCCGATGAACGTGTGCGACTGGCGCTGAGTATGACCATTGACCGTCGTTTGATGGCGGAGAAAATTCTGGGTACCGGTGAGAAACCGGCATGGCGCTTTACGCCGGATGTTACAGCGGGCTTTACGCCGCAGCCGATGCAATTTGAGAGCATGAGTCAGGCGGAGCTGAACGCTCAGGCGAAAGCGCTGCTGCAGGCGGCGGGATATGGTCCGAACCGTCCGCTGAAGCTGACGCTGTTGTATAACACTTCGGAAAACCACCAGAAAATCGCTATCGCGGTGGCGTCAATGTGGAAGAAAAATCTGGGCGTCGAAGTGGCGTTGCAAAATCAGGAGTGGAAAACCTATATTGACAGCCGTAATACCGGCAACTTCGATGTGATTCGTGCATCGTGGGTAGGGGACTATAACGAGCCGTCCACTTTCCTGTCGCTGCTGACCTCGACGCACAGCGGCAATATTTCTCGTTTCAACGATCCGGCCTATGACAAAATCCTTGCCCAGGCGGCGCAGGAAACCTCGGAAAAAGCGCGTAATGATGCGTACAATGCGGCGGAAAAAATCATTATGGCGAAAGCACCTATCGCGCCAATTTATCAGTACACCAACGGGCGCCTGATTAAACCGTGGCTGAAAGGGTATCCGATAACCAACCCGGAAGATGTGGCTTATAGCCGCACGATGTATATTGTGCGGCACTGACAATTGACTAGCTCAATATAACCTTTGATAACCATAGCCAGAGCACTTAAGAGCGCGATTTATCGCGCTTTTATCTCTTTTTAACCATCGCTAACCATAGCTGAAAGACCGCTTTTTTTGACGGTAAAATTGACGCAATGCCGTCAAGAATGTACCTTTAACCAACCATTTTTACCGTCAGAGTATGATTTTTCTGACGGTATTTTACCGTCGGGGTGTTTAAGGTGCTGTCAGATACAAAACTCAAGAATCTGAAACCAAAGGAAAAAACATACAAAGTCTCGGACAGGGACGGACTTTACGTTTCCGTCAGTCCTGCGGGTACGATCGCGTTTCGATATGATTACCGGATTAATAATCGCCGCGAAACACTGACGATTGGTCGTTATGGCCACGACGGCATTACGCTTGCTGAGGCAAGGGAAAGGCTGATGTCAGCGCGAAAAATGGTCGCTGACGGGATTTCACCCTCAATTAAAAAGCGGGCAAATAAGCGACTGATCCGCCAGGCTGAAACATTTGGTGATTATGAGGCTCAGTGGCGTAAGCAGTGGCGAGTTGCCGAAAGCACCAGGGCGATGCGCATAGCCGTAATGGATAAAGATGTACTCCCGTTTTTCAGAAACAGGCTAATGCATGAAATCACCTCGGCCGATGTTCGCGAAAACAGCGATAAAATTTTATCCCGTGGCGCTCCATCGACAGCCGTAAGAGCCAGGGAAATGATCTATAAAGTGTTCGAATTTGCACGCGAACGCGGTTATGAGGGGGAAAATCCGGCAGAAAGGGTGACTGCGGGAAGTATTGCGAAGTTCGTACCCAGGGAGCGCTCTCTTTCTGAGAGAGAGGTAGGGGATTTCTTTCGGGCACTGGAGAAAACGGGTAACAGCAAAACAATACAGCTTTCGGTAAAATTCGTTTTACTGTGTCTACAGCGAAAATCAGAGTTCCGGCTGGCAACGTGGGATATGGTTGATTTTGCCGATAAAATCCTCACTATCCCCGCCGAAATTATGAAAATGAGCCGTCCGCACCAGATTTACCTATCCGAGCAGGCTTTTGATATTTTACTGACCCTGCACACGGTATACCCGCACTCACAATATCTGCACCCTGGACGTTTTAGCACTTCATCGCCTCTTTCAGAGCAGGCGCTTAATGCTGCGATTAACGCCGGTATTAAGCTGGCGAGGGATAAAGAGGGTATCGATCTGTCACCATTCACTGTTCACGACCTCCGAAGAACGGCCAGCACACTTCTGCATGAGGCCGGGTATCCGTCTGACTGGATTGAAAAAGCGTTAGCGCATGAGCAAAAGGGCGCGCGCGCGGTATACAACAAGGCGGAGTACGGCCTTCAGCGGCGCTATATGCTTCAGCAATGGGCCAATATGATTGACGCATGGATCTCCGGGGAAAGAACAAAAGTTATTCCATTTTCCCCGGTGAAATTTGAAGAGTGGATGAGAGAGCAGAAAAACGCCTGATCTCGCGATTTACTTTTGCGAATCAGATTTTTTCGCCCTTGCTGCCCATGTTTTTTTCAGTCCGTCTATCATTCCCGGATCGCGTGTAATGGTGCCAGAATTTTGTTGCCTGGCATCAAGCCAGGCCTCCACTTCATCCCGGTTCCAGGCGACAACACGCTCAGTGAGCGGGAATCGCCTGGGAAACTCACCCGCCTTTTCCAGTTTATCAATGGCATAAAACGATAACGGGACAATTTTAACCAGTTCGCTTTTTCTTACTGCTGCTCTCATGAGCCCTCCAGATTTCGGCAGGGATACCCCATCAATCTTAAAAATCACTTCACCTGACCAGCCAGCGCCCGCAGTCTGCGCGCGCAATTCATAGCTGTTGCCACATAACTACATTTCCGGTTCACGACCTCGACAGTCACCTTTGATCCCTGAACCTGTACCGTGTAAGTGCTTTTCTTTTTCTGGCGCCCATACTCGCCGTACAGTTCTACGTGCTTCGCCAGTGCGGCATCGCATGCCAGGCGGCCCAACGGTGATTGTTTGCTTCGGTTTATCAGTCGCATGTTCACCTCACACAAATACGTCAACCGGGTCGCCAGCGGCGCGGGCGTTATCGTTCGCTTCACGCCGCAGGCCGAGGACATAACCAACGGGGTCCCAACTGGACAGAATCGCGTTTAGCTCTTTCTGGCTATGCCAGGTAGTCAGACGCTTTTTCAGTTCAGTGGCGCAGGCGCGTACATTCGCCCGGGTAGGACCGGCAATCTTCATACACAGACACATGGTCAGCAGCAGATCGGAATACTCATTAGCGGCCGCGCGCAGCGCTACGGGATCAATGCTGGCTTCGAGTTCGGGTATCGATGAAGAATTACGGCAGGTAAATGGCACACCTAAGAAGCATTATCGTGTCGATCAGGATGCGCTGATTGCCAGGATATTCCCGCAAGCGCCGAATCGGAACAAGTCATTGAAAGTAATGGAAACGGCCTATGAGCCGAATGGAAACGGCTTAAGAGCCGAATCGGAACAAGTCATTGAAAGTAATGGAAACGGCTCTCAAGCCGAATGCATTCGGCCTAAGAGCCAAATGGAAACGGCCCATGAGCCGAATCCTGGAAACGGCTTAAGAGCCGAATCCTATCTCTATACAGATCTTAAAAACAGATCATTACATACAGATCATAAAAACCACGCGGGAGAGATTTCTCCTGTGGATAACTTTTCTGAATCGACTCAGAAAACAGTCACCCCCGAAGTGAATATTCCGGATGCTGCCGAAGACAGTAACCTGGCTACCGATGACGACCTCGATCTCGCGATGTGGTTCTGGTCAACCATCATCGAGATGTACGAGCGTGCTGCTGAATTCGACGGCTCACTGGCAAAGCCGAGAGAACCAAACTTTGTCGGATGGGCTAACGAGGTTCGCCTGCTTCGCCATGAGCATAGCTGCAGTCACGACCAAATCCGCACCCTGATTGAGCGCATTCAGCGCGATCAGTTCTGGTGCCCAAAAATTCAATCCATGAAGACATTACGAAACAAGTGGCCCGAGCTGGCGCTGAAGCTGTGCCCGGTAAATCTCGCAACCGGTGGCAACCTCGGTTTTAGCGGCAAGGTTCAGGCAGATATCCCGAAAGGTTTTAGAGGTTAAGGAGTTTTTTTCAATGAAAACAACCAAATCCAAGAAAACACAATATCGCAACGAAATGACCATGCTGGAATTCATCAAAATCAATCCGGACCTGACTACCAGGGAGATCGCCAGTGCTCTGGGTCGTGGAATGTCGTCAGTTGGTGGTCAGCTTCGCCAGTTGCATGGGGCGGGTCAGATTACCCAGAACGGGCTACGCAATGGCGCAATTGTCTGGAGTATCAACGATATGCCGTTTGGCTGTGCTAACCGGCTTCGCATGATGTTTGAAAGCCTGCTGAAAGAGTGCCGTGGGGTGGCTCAATGAATTTACCAGGATGCCCTGAGTGCGGACTTTCCCCGGAGTTTCACTGGAGAGATTACAGGTCTGGTTGCTGTTCAGGCGCACTGAAATGCCCCTATGAGCATTATCGCGTTCAGCACAGCTACTGGGCTGGTGGAAAGAACAAGGCCAGACAACAGCTTGAAGAAAAATGGATTGCAAAAGTAAACGAGGTTTCCAATGGCTAAAAACTCAATCGACGCATACGGCGCCAGCGGCAAAACCAATGTGCTGATGTTCGAGCCGGAAAAGCTGCATCTTGTCACTGACAGGACCCACCCGCTTTACGATGAGCGTATCAATCTGCCTCTCGATGAAATCAGGAAATATCAAAGCCTACCGTATCGGGATGGTGGCGAAATACGGTGAAGCCGTAGTGCAGGAGCTTGAGAGCGACAACAGAATTCACCGCTGGACGATCGAAGAGCTGGAAGCCAAGGGAACATCGTCACGCAGTTCTTTGCGTGGTTCGCATCTATTTCAGCAGTGCTTGGAATAACAACTCAGGACCTGGCTTATATCCTGTTTGGATTGATTGGCGTGCTGGTGTCCATAGCCTCGTTTGTGTCCGGGAGAATTGACGCCAGGAACGCGAGGAAAGAGGACCAGAAGAGGACGCAGTTGCTGGATGAGTATCTTCATAACATTCAGAAAAAACCAATCAGTGAACGCCCTTCATCAGCAGAGGTGATCACTCAGGCAATGAACAGGATAGATAACAATGGCGCGACTGACTAAAAAGGCCGGTGCCGCCGGTGCGGTTTGTTCTGTCGGGGCGATTATAGCAATCGTGCTCAATGCCGGTAACGTGCGAACCAACGAGCGCGGGCTTGAACTGATTGGGAGTGCTGAAGGCTGTCGGCGTGATCCGTATGTTTGCCCAGCCGCGGTTCTGACTGATGGCATCGGAAATACCCACGGCGTTAAGGCTGGCGTCCGCAAAACAGACAAGCAGATCGCCGCAGACTGGGAACGAAACATCCCGGAAGCTGAGCGCTGCGTCAATACCTACGGCGATGGTCGACGGCTCAGCGACAACACATTTTCGGCGGTAACGTCGATCACGTTTAACTGCGGCTGCGCGACGATGAAAAAATCAACGCTGTTCCGGTATTTGCAGCAAGGAGAGATAACCAGTGCCTGCAATCAGTTTCCGCGCTGGGTATACGGTGGCGGCAAAGTGCTGCCCGGCCTGGTGACTCGACGCGGAGAAGAGAAGCAACTCTGTCTGGATGGTGTGAAATGAGCCGCATAACTGCCGCTGTCATAGCCATCACAATAGGACTGATAGTTTGTCTTGGTTGGCTGGCAAATCATTACTATGACAACGCCACCGAGTTCAAAAAGCAACGCGACGAGAAAACTAAGGCGCTCAATCTGGCTAACGAGACTATTACAGACATGCAGACCCGGCAGCGTGACGTAGCTGCACTGGATGCCAAATACACCGGAGAACTGGCAGATGCTAAAGCCACTATCGATCAGCTTGAGCGCGATGTTTCTGCTGGCAAGCGTAGGTTGCAACTCAACGCCAGATGTCACGCGAACGGAGCGACCACAACCGGCAGCATGGGCGATGCTCCCAGCCCCCGACTTACTGACTCCGCTGAACGGGATTATTGGCGTCTCAGAGCCGGAGTCGCCACAATCACAGAGCAAGTAAGCTATCTACAGGAATACATTCGCACGCAGTGCCTGAAATGAGCATTCATCGGCCGATAGTTATCAATGCCGGGAATTCCATAAGTTAAGAGCTTCTTCGCGCATTCGCATTTTTAAAACAGCATATAAGATTATAAATTTCAATCTATTGGGAGTCTCATTGCTCATGAGACCGAATTTTTCCATTCCATCTATTTGTATTTTAAAGTCTTCTATAGGCACTAATCTTGGTGGATAATTGGACCGGAGTAAGGCTATCAGCGATTCAATTTCTGGGTCTGTTAATGCAAAGTTATCAATTTGATGCGCCCTAACATTTCTAATCCTGTTAATACGTTTGACAGCTTTCAATAAGTCGCTGCTCAATCCAAAATTAAAAGCTAACTGAGCCTTGGAGGAGAACTCCATTGTGAGGTTTTCGTTAAATCCATCGAAAAATTTCCCGTTTTTCGAGGCACATGCACACCACACTTCAACATCTTTTTCAAGTAAAAGGTGAATTCTCAAAACCACGCCGATATCGTCCTCTGTTGTGCATGCAGCAATGAATTTATCTGCGATTCCCGCATGGAAAGAAAAAAACTCAAAGTGAGAAAGGTTTACTTCCATTGAATCATCTGAATTGATCATCAAAAACCTCACAGGCCAAAAAATGTCCAAAGACAAGACTTAGGTAATTATCGAGGGTAACTTATATTGACTCTTAATATCTATCTTTAGGCCACGTAAAACTAGGGGACTTATGGCAAAAACGGACTGGGAGGTCATCGAATCAGCTTACCGGGCTGGCTCACATCATTTTACCTGACGGGAAGTGACATTCTTAACAATAATAAATTAGTGAAAGTCAACTACCAGAATGGTAAGTGACGTTAATCAAAATTAGGTAAGAATCGTCTTAATTACTCTAGTTCCGGCGCGTAGAGTAAAAATGCTGCAATCAGCAGTATCACTCTGGGACATAACAATGGGACAGTATTATTACGTCAATAAAAATGCGCAGTTGAATGGTGATCACGAAGTGCATGTGAGTTCGTGCACGCGGTTACCAGAAGAGAAAAATAGGCTGTATCTGGGAAGTTTTGAAACCTGTGCTCCAGCGGTACGGGAGGCCAAGAAAACCTACCCGCAATCAAATGGCTGTTATTACTGCTGTTACGCGTGTCATACGTCCTGAGAATCAACCTGAGCTAAACCAAGGTCGCCACTGGCGGCCTTTTTATTACCAGAAGAAGAAGGAAATACCATGTTTACAGTTAAGCAGATCATCAATAACGCTACCTCACTGTATGAAGTGAAAGAAATCACAGTAGCCTATCCCGGCTCTGAGCAGTAGCGTCAGGCTTTCGCGCTGGCCGATAACCTTGATATTCAGAGCCCTGATATCATTGAGCACATTCCGATGTCATACGAAGACTCTGAGATGACAAAGCCACTTGGAGATGAGTGCCAATTGTCAGTGGAACGGCATGGCGTTAGTCGCGCCGATTGCATTGGTATCATCTGTTCCGGGCTGCCTTCAGCATCCCTCCCTGATATCCCAGAGGCTTGTGGTGTAGGCTATCAGTTCCTGTACAAGGGAGATCAGATTTACATCACCAACAGCCACGGCGCGACAATCGAGACTGTCAAGTAGGGCATTACAGAAGCTCATTACGATGGGCTTCGATAATGCTTTCTCCGGATAATTCCGAAGAGTAATCTGTAACCTCCATAGCAAAAGGAGGTTGTAATGTTAGAGAACTACTACTGGTCTGGCGCCGTTAAAACTGACGATCAAAAAAAACGCTTGATTGCTGTACAAGCTGCACTTGAAATTGCGAAAGCATCAGTATCTGCCAACACTTCAGATAGCAATAATTCAAAAGCATTGTGGGATCTTAAACATGTCGCACAAGAGATAAATGGATTAGCGGATTCTATTCAGGCTGCATTGAAATAGTATAAATGTATTTGAATCATTCGAAGCCACCTCTGGGTGGCTTTTTTAATGGTCGCAACAGCGGGAACGGATTATGGCGACACTCAACGATCTGTCTAACCAGCTTGATAAGCTAAAAAAGCAAATACCGTTCGCCACTGCCCAGGCCATGACAAGCGTCGTGCGTGAAATTGCCGCAGCGCAAAAAGTAGCACTGGGACGAAAGTTGGAATCGCCGACGCCGTTCACGGTTAATGCTGTGGGCTCATCGGGGGCCAGAAAGAACAACCTCCGTGCGAAAGTTTATGTGCGTGATATCGCTGCTGAGTATCTGGATCCTTTCGAGTTTGGCGGCGAGCATAAGCTGAACAGCCAGGCGCTGCTCAACCCGAAGAACATCAAGCTGAACAAATACGGCAACATGCCGCGCAATAAGCTTTCGCAGATGAAAGCGAAGCCGAATGTATTCGTCGGTGAGGTGAACGGCGTCAACGCTGTCTGGCAGCGACGGAAGCCGAAGAAGGCGAAAAAGAAACGGGCAAAGCGTTCAGCGAACGGTACGCGCAGACCGAAGCCGAAACAGCGCTCACCAAAGTTGCTGGTGAGGTTTGGCGATGCTCTGCCCGTGACGCCAGTTCTGGGGTACATGGACCGCTCACGCGCTATGGCAGAAGCGCTGATGCCCGGCGCACTGAGTCGCGCCATCGCTGAAGCGATAAGGACGGCGAGGTAACCCACCCCGGGGTATGGGTCCTTCCTGAGACTTTTGTAAGGCACGGGCATTGCGCGCCGCAGTGTTTTTGTAGCTACAGGTTTTGATTTTGTGTCCCATGTCCCACCTCATGGGATCGCCAGCCAGCCCAGAGCCAGTCAGGGTTATTCCATTTATTCCAGTGGGACATTCGTGTGGGACATTGCAAAAATGTCCCAGGCAAATGTCCCACCCCAAAAATGTCCCAGGTGATGTCCCATGACCACGATGAACCAGAGTCAATACGCGAAACATTCAGGCGTCGATCGCAAGACTATTGGCCGCTGGATCAAGGCTGGCCGGTTTATCGTTATGGATGGCGACCTGATTAATGTTGAAGCGAGTGATGCTGCGCTGAAGAAAAACCGTGATGGAAAAGATCCGCGGGCATCAAACGCAAAAAAAAAGAAAAACGTGCCCGCTATCGACAATGAAGAGGGAGAGATTGAAGAAGCAGCCAGGCAAATTATTCTCACCGAAGGTGCAAATCTTAGTCGGGAGGAAGCTGCTCGGATTCGTGAGAACTATATGGCTCTGCTGGCAAAGCTCCAGTATGAAAAAGACAGCGGGCAGACAATTGAACTGGTTGCCGCTGAGGAGGTTCTTTTCAATGCCTTTCGCCAACAGCGCGACGCCTGGCTGAACTGGCCTTCCCGGGTGGCGCCGTTGATAGCGGCTGATCTGGATGTGCCAGCGGACAGGATGACAGAGGTGCTGATTGAACATGTCCACAAACATATCTCAGTCCTCGGAGAGCCAGAGTTTAACCCGACAGAAGATTGATCGGCTGTATCTGAGTGTCAGAAAAGGATGGACGCCGCCACCGCGTATCAGCGTTCCGCAGTGGGCAGATGACTACCGCAAACTGGCAAAGGAGGCCGGGAGTACGTCAGGGAACTGGGAGACGTCGACAGTGGAGATCGCTCGCGGCCCAATGCTGGCCGCGACAGAATCGGGTGTTCATGTCATTACTGTGATGTGCTGCACCCAGTTAATGAAAACCGCGCTACTGGAAAACCTGTTCGGTTATTTCGCTCACCTCGACCCGTGCCCTATTTTGCTTCTTCAGCCAAAAGAAGAGGCTGCAGAGCAGTTTTCCAAGGAGCGTATCAGTCCGCTGGTTCGCGTGACGCCGGTATTACGTAACATCATCGGTGACTCAAAGCAGAAGAGTTCAAAAGAAACAATTCTGTATAAAGCCTTTACCGGGGGGGTTCTGGCACTGGCTGGTGCCGGTAGTCCTGACAACCTTGCGCGTCGACCTATCCGTGTTTTGCTGGCGGATGAGGTGGATAAATATCCCATCACTCGCGAGGGTGACCCCATTGCGCTGGCGGAAGAGCGTACCGCGACATTTGGCCTTAACTGGCTGTCAGTGCGGGCGTGCTCGCCGACAGTCGAGGATGAAAGCCGGATAGCTGACAGCTACGAGGATTCAGACCAGCGGCGGGCCTCGGTGATCTGCCCACATTGCGAGCACCGACAGTTGCTTGATTTTTTTAAGCATGTTCAGTGGCCGAAAGAAGGTGATAAGCACCTGACGAAAGCGGCCATGATCCATTGTGAATGTTGTGGCGCAGGGTGGTCTGAAGGGGAACGGCTTCGGGCGCTTCAGACGATTCGCTGGCACCAGACTAAACCGTTTGAATGTTGTGGGTCACGTCACTCACCGTTGATGGCGTATGACCAGGCATGGCGTGAAAACGATGAAGGCAGCGTTGATGTCGTCTGGCGGTGGTCGGAATCGGAACGCCATGCGGTTTACCGCGCCGTTTGCCCGGACTGCGGGAGCGAAGCGCTGGATAATCATCATGCCGGATACCAGGCGTCAAAACTGTTTAGTCCCTGGCAGAAAGATAAGCCGTCGGATATTGCGAAAAAATATCTTGATGCTAAGGGTGATCCGGATAAGGAGCAGGCCTGGTGGAATACCCAGATGGGGTTACCGCACAGACCTAACCACGGCAAGCAGCTACCGGTTGATGTTTTACTGGCCCGCCGGGAAGTCTTTCCGGCTATTGTCCCTGATGGTGTGGCGCTGTTAACCGCCGGGGTGGATACGCAGGACGATCGCTTCGAAATCACGATCACAGGCTGGGGGCGCGACGAAGAGTCATGGTCAGTGGCGCACGATGTTATATACGGCGATCTGGAAACAGATGAACCCTGGAAACGCCTTGATGCTTATCTGAAACAAATCTGGCGCCGGGGTGACGGGCGCGGCCTGAATATTATGGCTGTATGTATGGATTCCGGCGGGCACCACACGCAAAAGGTCTATGAGTTTGCTAAAGAACGTCTTGGCCGTCGCGTGTGGGCCATTAAAGGAGAGTCCGCACAGGGCGGCAAACGCAATCCTGTCTGGCCAACCAAGCGCCCGACATCGAAAAGTAAATCCACCTTCCGGCCAATCATTCTGGGTGTTAATTCCGCTAAAGATGTCATTCGTGGACGCCTACATCTTGAGCCGCCCAAACCCGGCATGCCTGCCGCAGGTTAGAGGAGACGTTGTTGGCGGATGCCGAGCGGGAAGATTGTTTACTGGCGGTGACCACCAGCGTGCTTTCGACTTGCTGTGAAGTCTGGGCATTAGCCATGGCGGGGAGCAATAATCCCCCCAAGGCCAGAGGATAAAGCCGTGTCATTTTCATTGCTGTGAGTCCCTGTAAAACGGCGAAACGCCAAAAATAGCGATAATGGTGAATTGAAAATGATAACTATTTCTAATTGAGCGGCTACCCGAAACGGGATTATTTATGCCCGTTTCGGGTCAGGGGGCGGGAATAACGACAGTTGCCCGGATGTGGAAATCATATGAGGCATGACCTTGTTAGATCATGCGTTTAAAGGCCGAAGGGGTTACGCCAAACTGTTTCTGAAAAGCGGCAGAGAAATGGCTGGCGTTGGCATAGCCCAGATCGGCCGCCACCGTCATGACGGTGGTATTGCCGTTGGCCAGGCGTCTTCTGGCTTCCTGCATGCGTTCAGCCTGAAACAGGCCATAGACGCTGTTGTTGAACAGAACGTGGAAGCCTCGCTTAATTTTGAGAACGCTCAGACCGGACTCTCTGGCCAGCTCCGCGACGCCCGGCGCTTGTGTCAGATCGGCCAGCAGCAGATCCTTCGCCCGCAGCAGTTTCTGGCGTTCCATCGGGTTGACGTGGCAGGAGAGGCAACCGGCGTCTTCACGATGTTCATCCAGCACCAGACTGAGCATGACCAGACTTTGCCCCTGCAACCATAGCGTCGATGGCTTTTGTTCATGGCTGAAGCCGCCGTGCATGCGCATCAGCGCGTGACGCAAGGCCTGAGCCGTTAAGTGGGTTTCAGCATTACAACGCTGCTGCTGGCAACAGCAGCGGGAGTCGATCTTATTTTTAATAACCGGACTCATATCCGGCACCCACAGCGCGAGGGTTTCAGGGCTAAAGGAGAGGGTAATGCTCTCGAATCGGCCACAATAGGCGGCGCTGCCGCGGCAGTCTGGCGTATGGGTAATGTAATGGCGATTGCGCGCAAGCTCCCAGTCGGTATGGCGCCTGAGTCCCTGAATCGCAAAGCGCGATGTGCCTTCCAGGATGCACGAGAAGTTAATCCTGCCCAGATCGTCGTGTAGCTGCAACGTCTCAGGCTGCGCAAAATGGCCCCTCCAGAGCAAAATATCCATACCTTCCTGCAACGAACAGCGCAGCAGTTCACACTGAGCAGGAATATTGCCATCCTTTGCAGGTTTCCCGACCACCAACTGGTGAACAGAGATTTCAGATTGCGTTTGCGGTGACTCCGTCATGATCGGGTTATCTCCCTGTGGCTTAGACCAATGCGGGCATATACCCGTCATATTTCAAGTTGCATGTGCGTTGGCTACGGGTTACTCGGCCCATCCCTGGGCCTCGCCCTTACGGGCCGCCGCAAGCGGCGTTCAAATCTGTTCCAGACAGATTTGCCACTCACCCCAGTCACTTACTTCTGTAAGCTCCTGGGGCTTCCCTCGCTTGCCGCCTTCCTGCAACTCGAACTATTTAGGGTATAAATAGAACCGAATGGGGTAGATGAGTTATTGATAATGGTTATTATTCACATTAATTCTCAGAACGCCACCCTGAATTGTCGTTTTTGGCGTCCGTAAAAATTCATCAGGAAATTCAGTTA